>Ga0268360_1000097_pt1 | contig 191034 bp, 184 predicted proteins | sample BioMet11_FD_192465 | JGI IMG/M metagenome (GOLD analysis project Ga0268360, IMG submission 192465) | Sewage microbial communities from Oakland, California, United States - Biofuel 11 (Illumina Assembly) | ecosystem: Engineered > Wastewater > Sewage > Unclassified | place: USA: California... | reverse complement strand
GTGCCGCAAGGTATTCAGCTGACCGATACTAATAGGTCGAACGCTTGACCAAATGGTTAAAGATAGAATGGTTTAAAAGGTTGTGTAAATATCCTTTTACCTTGGATGTTCAATTTTGAGGGTACAGATCTCATATATGAAGTGCTTATAGCGAGGAGGCTACACCTGTTCCCATCCCGAACACAGAAGTTAAGCTCCTTAGCGCTGATGATACTTGGCTGGCGACGGCCCGGGAAAGTAAGACAGTGCTTCTTAGTAAAAATCCGGTTTTCTTAGAGAGCCGGATTTTTATTTTCTCTGATTTGCCGGGCGGTGTATATGATGATATACTTTTTCTATGAATGGCTGCATTGAAAGTGAATTGTGCAAAACAAAATATCCCATCATGCTGGTACACGGCATCGGTTATACAGATGACGGCAGACATGAATACTGGGGAAGAATACCGGAAGTCCTGAGGAGTCACGGGGCAGAGGTCTATTTAGGCTGCCAGCCGAGTTTTGGAACTGTAAGCGAGAATGCTGCGGTAATAAAGACGAATGCGGCGAAAATAATAGATAAAGGAGCAGAAAAAATCAATTTTATTGCTCATTCAAAAGGCGGACTCGAAGCAAGATATCTGATAAGTTGCCTCGGGATGGCGGAGTATACAGCCAGTCTTACTACGATAGCTACTCCGCATCGCGGAATAAAGTCAATGGACAAGCTTTATGACAAAGCATCGCGCTCTCTGCATTTTCTGATCGATTTGTTCAATACAATGCTGCGGATAGACGGCGGCGCTCCACCGCAAAATAATGCTGTATATGCGGAACTCAGCGCTGAATATGCGGAGATATTCAATGAGCTTGTACCGGATGCGGAAGGCGTGTATTATCAGAGTTATGCTTTTGATATGAAGAATTCCCTATCGGATCCTGCCATGGGAATGTTCCATCGGATCATCAGGAGAAATGAAGGTATGAATGATGGTTTTGTATCCGTTGATTCTGCCAGATGGGGTAATTTCAGAGGTGTAGTAACTGGTCCCGGCAAGATCGGGATATCACATCCTAATGCAGTTGATTCGAGGCAGAGACCGCTCAGAGATCCGCAGGGGCATGTTTTTGATATAACCGATCTCTATGTGTCGATCGCGGCGGAGCTAAAAGAGATGGGTTTTTGATATTCTATGTGATATAATATATTGATATATAATCGTGATTGATGAAAGGGGAAACCGGCGGTTTGATGACATTTTTGAGATTGATATTTGTGTTGCTCATATGCGTACCTGTAGGGTATCTCGCAATGTGTCTTATCGTGCGTCTCATTGATCAGTTATCTTCTGAGGCAAAAGTATCACGAAGGGGAGATAAAAAAACTTATAACAGCAGACATTTCGGCAGCGGTGCCGGAGGGTACGGTGCTGATGATTACTATACTACACCAAAGAGCAGCGGTTACAGAGGATATGACAGAGGAGGATTCAGGAAGAAATGAGCAATGGCCTTTTCATAACAGTAGAAGGACCGGACGGTTCGGGAAAAACGACCCAGCTGGATTTCATCAGAAAATATTTTGATGAAAGAGGGGAGCAGGCTATTTTCACGCGTGAACCCGGAGGTACTCCGATCAGCGAAAAGATCAGAGGGATAATACTGGATAAGCGTAATGAAGGAATGTATCCTTTGACGGAAGCTCTGCTTTATGCTGCATCACGTGCTCAGCATGTTGCACAGGTCATAAAGCCGGCACTGGAGCATGGAAAGACTGTAGTATGTGACAGATATGTGGATTCTTCGATAGCATATCAGGGCTGCGGAAGAGAACTGGGCGACAGTGTGATGATCATTAACACATTTGCGATAGACGGATGCATTCCGGATCTTACTATTCTGCTGAGAATAGATCCTGAAGTCGGAAGAGCAAGGATCACAGGTGTGCGTGACAGAATGGAAAGTGAAACCGAGGATTTTCACCGCCGTGTATATGAAGGCTATCTGGAGCTTGAGCGCAGTTATCCGGATCGTATAAAGGGCGTGGATGCAGACCGTCCGGCGGAAGAAATCACAGATGAGATAAAAAAGTATCTGGATGCAGCATTGGAAAGCAGAAATGAGTTTTAAGCAGATAACCGGAAACGATGAGCTGGTCGAACGACTGAGGAATATTGCGGGATCCGGTCATATTCACAACGGATATATTTTTGAGGGGCCTTGGACGGCGAACAAAAAGCTGGTAGCCGAATCGTTTGCCAAGGCTATTTTATGTCCTGTGCAGCCCGGTGAAGGATGTGACAGCTGCAGGATATGCAAAATGATAGATGACGGCAATCATATCGATGTCATGTTCATAGAAGCCGAAAATGCAGAAACGCTGAAGGCAAAAATGAAAGCGGAATTCGGAGAAGAGCCTGTTGTGAACAGCAGAAAAAAAAGTGCCGTGAAGAGTGTCCGCAACGGAAATATAGAACAGATACAGGAGCATCTTTCCAAGATCCCCATCGAAGGCGAAAGAAACATTGCGATAATAAAAGATGCAGATACTGTCACTGCCAGAGCATACGGCAGATTTTTAAAGACACTTGAAGAACCTCCTGTGGGGACCGTGATCATGCTGCTTTCTGAGAATGTAAAGAATCTGCCTCAGACGATAGTATCACGATGTGTAAAGCTGAGAGTTCTGCCGTTTGGGATAAAGGAAGACATGAAATCAGCCGTACAGGCGGAAAAGCTCGTTTCACAGATAACTGCGGGAGAGCCGTATTACAGCATCAGGCGCACACTGGATAAAGTGGGCAGAGAGCGTGAAGCGGCCTTTGAGCTGCTGGATTCGATGGAGGAGATATATAGGAACGATCTCAGCGGAAGCGGCACTGGTATGAACAGAGAATATATTTATCGCGCTATAGGCATTATTGAAGAAACACGCGACAGGATCGCACGGAATCGAAATGTAGCATATGCGCTGAAGAGCATGGCTCTTAGAATCGGAGGATAATATCAAATGGTTAATGTAGTTGGCATAAAATTCAGAAACGCGGGAAAGGTATATTACTTTGATCCGGCGGGATTCGATGTATCTGCCGGGGACAATGTGATAATCGAAACAGCGCGCGGGATAGAGTTTGGGACAGTGACAATGGAGCAGAGTCAGGTACACCCGGACGATATTGTTCAGCCGCTGAGGAAGATCATAAGGGTCGCTGACGAGAACGATAAAGCAAAGTATCAGGAGAATGAAAGCAAAAAGGAAAAAGCTCTGGAGATCTGTGCGGAGAAAATCAAGAAGCACGGACTGGAGATGAAACTAATAGATGTTGAATACACATTTGACAACAGCAAGGTTATTTTTTACTTTACAGCAGACGGGAGAGTCGATTTCAGAGAGCTTGTAAAGGATCTTGCCAGTGTATTCCGCACCAGGATAGAACTGCGTCAGATCGGCGTAAGAGATAAAGCCAAGATGGTCGGCGGAGTCGGCTGCTGCGGAAGAGAATTGTGCTGTCACCAGTGGATGTGCGATTTTCAGCCTGTGTCGATAAAAATGGCCAAGTGCCAGAATCTTTCTCTGAACCCTTCAAAGATTTCCGGGATGTGCGGAAGGCTCATGTGCTGTCTCAAATTCGAAAACAGCACATACCAGGAGCTGAAAAAGGGTATGCCTGAAAATGGGGAAACTGTTATGATCCCGGAAGGAAAAGCTGTGGTCTGGGAAACAGATATTCTTGAAGGTAAAATAAAATGCAGACTTATCGAAGAAGATGATAAATCAGACCGCCGTGAGCAGAAATTAAGTACTGAAGTATATATTTACGGCAAGGAAGATGTAAAAAGACTCGGCAGAAAAGGGTTCAGAAACAATAAGAAGAATGAAGAAGAGGAGATACCTGAAGAGGTCAGGGAGCTCCTGAAGGACTGATAGATGGGCGGAGGAATTCTAAACAGCTGTGAGTCTCTGGATGATATGGGGTTCGGAGGGATCAGAATCATACAAAAGCGCGATGAGTTTTGTTACGGTGTCGATGCGGTCCTGCTGGCCGACTTTGCCGGCAGGGAGAGAAGAGAACCGGAAAAAATAATAGATCTCGGCGCAGGTACAGGTGCAGTTTCGCTGATACTGTCGCATAAATATCCACAGGCGCATATAGTGGAAACGGAGATACAGAAGGATTCCGCTGACAGAGCTGCGCGCAGCGCAGCTTTGAATATGCTGGATGACCGCATTGAGGTGATTTGCGGTGATATTATGGAACTGCCTGACGACATGAGCGGGTCTTTCGATATTGCTGTATCTAATCCCCCGTATATGGAAAGCGGCGCCGGTCCGGAATCGGAGACCGAGGCCAGAAACATTGCGCGCAGAGAGACTACGGCAGGGCTCATAGATTTTCTTGCTGCCGCGGCTGTGCTTTTAAAAGAAAACGGAAGTCTGTATATGGTGCACAGGCCTTTCAGGCTTGCTGATATAATCTCTTTCGCCAGAATGGCCAGGCTTGAGCCGAAGGAAATAAGATTTGTATATCCATTCGAAGGTCAGGAGTCGAATATTGTGCTGATCCGTTTTGCTAAAGGCGGCGGGAAAGAGCTTCATGTTTTTCCACCGCTGTATGTAAGAGAAAAAAACGGCGCATATACTGAAGAGATAGACCGGATTTACGAAAGAAAGAAATGAAAAAACTGTTGAAATCTTCCATATTTCGGAGGATAATAAATACATACACTGATTCCAGGAGGTAGATTTTATGGTAATAACATTCACTTTGAGAGGACTGGGAACTTTTCTGCTGATCGCGGCACTGATTGTTCTGGTTGTTTTTCTTATAGTCATGACGGCAAATCTCATTAAGACATTGAAGCATACCAATAAAGTTATGGATGATGTTGAAGTGATAACGTCGATAGCAAAAAAACGAACTGAAGATGTAGATCAGATGGTTGACGGAATATCGGGTTCTGTTAAGGGAGTCGCGTCGGCACTGAAAGGGCAGGAAACTCTTGTACAGGCGTTATCCGCAGTTGCCAAAGCGATAACTTCCGTAATCGGTATGCTTAAGCATGATTCAGGCAGTGAAGATGAATAGGTTCATGCATAAACTTAAATTGACAAAATTGAAAAAATAGGTAATAATTGTATTATATTTCAATTATATCGGAAGGGGTGTGCAAACATGAAAGCAACCGGAATTGTGAGGAAAGTAGATGAACTCGGGCGTATAGTACTGCCTATTGAATTGAGGAGAACGCTCAACATCAAGATAAAGGATCCGATCGAAATCTTCGTTGATGAAGATTATATTGTCCTGAAGAAATATGAACCTGCATGCGTATTCTGCGGAAATGCAAAGGATGTTCAGAATCTTTTCGGCAAAAACGTCTGCAAGGACTGTATAGATAAAATCAAAGATTTTTGATTGCGGGACTTAATGCTGTTATGAAATTATTCCACAATGAGAGACAGGCTGTCGCCCTGTCTTTCTTTATCTCCGCAAGGCTTGTGAAACACATTGTTACGTGTTGAAATGAATATTGAATTAGTATAAAATAGTACTATTAGGTAAATGAAAATTTGGAGGATAATGTGGAAAAATATATTGTAAGAAAGAGCGGTCCGCTGCGTGGAGAAGTATCCATCAGCGGAGCGAAAAACGCTGTACTGCCTATCATGGCTGCCGCGCTCCTTTCTGACGAGGACTGTGTGATAAATGATGCTCCGGCTCTTCTGGATGTTGACATTCTGTGTCGGCTGCTGGAAACTCTGGGTGCAGTTGTCAGAAAGGATCTTCAGGACAATGTAGTGACAATAAATTCAGCTGATATTTCATCAGTTGAGGCATCTTCAAAACTTGTAAAACAGATGAGGGCTTCGATTCTGGTCATGGGGCCTCTTCTTGCGAGAAAAGGAGAAGCGGTCATTCCGCTTCCGGGAGGATGTGCTATCGGTGACAGACCGGTGGAACTGCATTTTAAGGGCTTGAGAGCGCTTGGAGCGGATATCAGGGTATCAATTACGGGTATAGTGAAGGCCAAGGCTGAGAAGCTCAAAGGTGCCGATATATACCTGGATTTTCCGAGTGTCGGGGCAACTGAAAACATCATGATGGCTGCAAGCATGGCCGAAGGTATCACTATACTGGAAAATGCCGCGCAGGAGCCGGAAATCGTGGACCTGGCAAATTTCATGAATAAAATGGGGGCAAAGATCAAAGGCGCAGGTACGGATATTATTAAAATTGAAGGCGTAGAGAGACTGCACGGATGTCAGCATACCGTTATTCCTGATCGTATAGAAACAGGCACATTCATGCTGGCCGCCGCCATTACCCGCGGCTGTATACATATTACAAATGTAGAACCTGATCACGTAAAACCTGTTATTGCCAAATTAAGAGAATGCGGTGTAGATATCATCATGATGGATGACGGGTCTATGGTAGTAAAAGCCGATGAAAAGCCTTTGACGTCGACTGACATAAAAACACTGCCGTATCCTGGATTTCCAACGGATCTTCAGTCGCCTTTCATGGCACTTCTGACTACCGTGAACGGAAACAGCGCTGTTATAGAAACCGTATTCGAAAACAGGTATATGCATGTCAAAGAGCTCCAGAAAATGGGGGCTAAAATAAAGACCCAGGACAGATCGGCAACGATAAAAGGCACGAAGAAGCTGAAAGGCGCCAGTGTCGTTGCAACAGATCTGAGAGCGGGAGCGGCGATGGTGCTTGCAGGGTTGGTTGCTGAAGGCACAACAGAAGTCGCGGAGATACATCACATAGAGAGGGGCTACGAGCATTTCGTAGAAAAAATCAGAGGCCTCGGAGGCGACATAGAAAGAGTCGAAGAATAGGAGCAAAAATGGATACTGCAAAGAAAGTTATGATAATAGGTCATAAAAATCCGGATACGGATTCGATCTGTTCTGCGATAGGACTTGCAGAAATAAAAAACAAAATCGGTGACGGTAATGTTTACGTTCCGATGAGAGCAGGTAATATTTCAAGCGAAACACAGTTCGTACTGGACCATTTCAGTGTAAAAGCACCTGAACTGCTTGAGGACATAGGCACACAGGTTAAAAATATGGAAGTGCATGATTTTGCAGGTGTTTCCGCTGATCTTTCAATAAAGGCAGCATGGGATCTCATGCAGAAGTATGTATCGCACAATCTCCAGATAGTCGATGATGATGATAACCTGAAAGGTGTTATTGCAGTAAGTGATGTTGCGGAATCTTTCATGTCCGCATACGATAACCGCATAGTAGGCAAGGCGGGGACAAAATACGGAGCCATTGCAGAAACTCTCGAAGGCAAAGTCGTTGTCGGAGACCCGGAAAAAGAATTCACTAAAGGCAAGATTCTGGTAGGAGCTGCGCATAAGGACAGAATGGCGGAGTTCATTGATGATGATGACATGGTACTTCTTGCTAATCATGACGAAAATCATATTGAAGCTCTTAATCACGGCGCACAGTGTCTGGTTCTGTGCTTTGGCGCAAAAGCCGGCGAGGAAGTTAAGAAACTTGCGGAAGAGAAGGGTGCAGCGGTTATCGAGACACCAAATGATACATTTACCGTTGCAAGACTTGTAAGTCAGTCTATTCCTGTTTCGTATTTTATGAGAAGTGAAGATCTCATTACATTTAATATTGAGGATTATACGAGAGATGTCGAAGAAACGATGTCCAAGTCGCGTCACCATGAATATCCTGTACTTGATTCAGTAAATCATTATATTGGTTCGATTTCCAGGAAAGATCTTCTGAATGTAAAGAAAAACAAGGTTATTCTTGTAGATCATAATGAAGTAGCGCAGGCAGTAGACAATATAGGCGAAGCTGAGATAATGGAGATATACGACCATCATAAGATCGGTTCTGTCGAGACGATCAATCCTGTTATTTTCAGGAACGAACCGGTTGGATGTTCAGGAACGATAATGTATAAACTATATAGAGAACACGGACTTGAACCTTCAAAAGAGACTGCCGGACTTCTGATGTCGGCAATCATTTCCGATACACTGATGTTCAGATCACCTACTTGTACTCCGACGGATGAAGAGGCATGCAGGTATTTCGCATCGGTATGCGGCGAAGATATCGAGCCGTATGCGATCAGCATGTTCAAAGCAGGTTCGGATCTTGCCGGAAAATCTGCAGCGGAAATTTTCCATATGGATTATAAGCAGTTCCCTGTCGGAGGCATTACGTTCGGAGTCGGTCAGGTCAGTGCGATGACGAGTGACGAACTAAGTGAGATCAAAGAAATACTTGAACCGACGATGAAACAGGAATGTGAGGGTCAGGGAATACAGATGGTATTCTTTATGCTTACAAATATTCTGGAAGAATCTACCGAACTCATGTACTACGGAGAAGGCTCGGATGCGGCGCTTGCACTTGCATTCAAGAGTCAGCCTGAGGGCGGAAGCGTAATGCTCCCGGGCGTTGTCTCCAGAAAGAAACAGCTTATTCCACCGCTGATGGCTACACTCGGCTGATCAGGGATAAGATTTAAAGGAGGAAAAAATGAAAGATTTAAAAGGAACAAAAACGCTTGAGAATTTGATGACGGCTTTTTCAGGAGAATCCGAAGCAAGAAATAAATATACATATTATGCTTCAAAGGCCAAGAAGGACGGATTTGTACAGATCCAGAAAATCTTTGAGGAAACAGCCGGAAATGAGAAAGAGCATGCAGAACTCTGGTTCAAATTAGCGCACGGCATAGGCACTACTGAAGAAAATCTTCTTGATGCAGCTGCAGGAGAGCATTTTGAGTGGACAGAAATGTACAAAGGAATGGCTGAAACCGCAAAAGAAGAAGGTTTCCCGGAAATAGCTGCTCAGTTCGAAGGGGTTGCAGCCATCGAAAAAGAGCATGAGGAAAGATACAGGAAACTGGCTGAGAATGTAAAATACGAAAAAGTTTTCGAAAAAGACGGCGAAGTTCTCTGGCAGTGCTCGAACTGCGGTCACCAGTTCTGGGGCAAGGCGGCTCCGGAAGTCTGCCCGGTGTGTGCACATCCTAAGGCTTATTTTCAGGTCAAAGCAGAAAATTATTAGAATATATACAGGTGCCCTTCAGAGGCACCTGTATTATTTTACAGCAGTTAGTTTGAATTAACTTCAGCGTGGTATAGATAAGGCGTAGAGAGAAAGGAGGGACTGATATGGCGGCGACTATCATTACAGGTGCAGTGATTGCAGTCTGCGCAGTACTGGCAGTAAACAGAATCAGAAAAAAAGGAACGTGCGGCTGCGGATGCCGGGATTGTCAGGCAAGATCCTCCTGCTCAAAACACTCCTTAAATGAAAAATAAATGGTAACTCCAAAAGACAAGGAAACCATCTGTTGTATATGGAACAGATGGTTTTCCTATGTTATAATAAAGGCGTATCAATAATTGGATATATGCAGGAGAAAAAACAATAATGAGAAAAATCAAAGTGCAAGATATTACCAATGCTGTTGCAGAACTGTGCGAAAAAACCAACCTTTCTTTATCGCATGATGTGACAGAACGGATCCATGAATGCGCAGAAAGCGATTCATCGGAGAGAGCAAAAGGCATACTAAGACAGATCGAAGAGAACATCAGGATAGCAGGAGAGGAAGGAATCCCAATGTGCCAGGATACCGGACTTGCCTGTATTTTTATTGAGCTGGGGCAGGAATGTATCCTGGAAGGCGGATTTATAGGTGATGCGATCAATGAAGGCGTAAGAAGAGGTTACACTGACGGCTATCTGAGAAAGTCGGTCGTGCCGGATCCTGTCAGACGCGGAAATACCGGAGATAATACGCCGGCCCGCATTATATATGAAATCGTAACGGGAGATCATGTCAAAATAACGATGGCGCCGAAAGGATTCGGTTCAGAAAATATGAGCCGCATAAATATGCTCACGCCGGCAGCGGGTGCTGAAGGCATCAAGGACTTTGTTGTAGATACAGTAATGCAGGCGGGTGGAAGGCCCTGCCCTCCGATCGTAGTGGGAGTCGGCATTGGCAGTACTTTTGACGGATGCGCTCTTCTGGCGAAAAAAGCTCTGCTGGTTCCGTTCGATGAGAAGAATGAGGATCCTTTCTATGCCGCCATGGAAGAGGAACTGCTTGAGCGAATAAATAAACTCGGGATAGGGCCGCAGGGATTCGGAGGGGATACCACCGCCCTTGCTGTTAAGATAAAAACTGCACCTACGCATATCGCCGGAATGCCTGTTGCGGTCAATATCAACTGTCATGTAAGCAGACATGCTTCAGTCATTTTATAGGAGGCAAATAATGCAGAAAAAACTGGTTTTTCCGTTCACAAAAGATAAACTAAAAGAATTGCATGCAGGAGAAAGTGTTCTTATAACAGGGACGATATATACTGCACGTGATGAAGCGCACATCCGCATGCTGGAAGAGTATGACAAGGGAACAGCACTGCCGATCCCGATAGAAAATGCACTTATTTATTATGTTGGACCGTCTCCGGCAAAACCGGGGCAGGTGATCGGAGCGGCAGGTCCCACTTCAAGCTACAGGATGGATCCGTTTGCGCCGAGACTCCTGGAGATGGGAATGGCCGGAATGATCGGCAAAGGTCCCAGATCGAAAGAAGTAGTGGATGCGATCAAACGCTTCGGCGGCATTTATTTTGCAGCTATCGGAGGCGCAGGAGCTCTTATTTCCAGGAGCATAAAAAAAGTTGAGCTCATAGCGTATGAAGATCTTCAGACTGAAGCAATAAGGAAGCTTGAAGTTGTGGATTTTCCGGCTATTGTTGCAGTAGATCCTGAGGGCAATGACCTCTACGAGGGATAATAGAAAGGAATACGATATGTATAATATGGATTTTCTGAGGCTGCTGTCAAAGGATTTTCCGAACCGTAAAGCGGCTACCGGAGAAATAATCAACCTGAGAGCTATTCTGGCCCTGCCGAAGGGAACGGAATATTATCTGTCAGATCTTCACGGAGAATATGAAGCATTCCGACACATGATAACAAGTGCTTCCGGAACGATACGTGCGAAAATCGAGGAGCATTTCGGCGATGAGATGAGCAGAGAGCAGAGAGACAACCTTGCTGCTCTTATATATAATCCGCAGGCTGAAATAGCGCGCAGAAAAGCTGATTCGCCAAATTTTGACCAGTGGTGCCGTGAGACGATTTACAGTCTTATAGTAATATGTCAGTCGGTATCTACAAAATATACGCGTTCCAAGGTCCGTAAGAGACTTCCCAAATACTGGGGATATGCCATGGACGAACTTTTGCATGCAGATGATGAGGCTAATAAATCACATTACTACAGCGAGATTTTTTCTTCGATCATAGAAAGCGGGATGGCCGAAGATTTTATATGTTCCATGGCAGACACGATATCGAGTCTGGCAGTAGACAGACTTCATATAATCGGTGATGTTTTTGACAGAGGATCACACTCGGATGAAATCATGGATTTCCTGATGAATTATCACGATGTGGATTTCCAGTGGGGCAATCATGACATTCTGTGGATGGGTGCTGCTGCGGGAAGCTGGGCCTGCATGACAAATGTGCTCAGGATCAATGTAAGATATTACAATTTTGACATGCTTGAGATCGGATACGGCATCAATCTGAGACCGCTGTCAGCATTTGCGCTTGAATTTTACGGTGATGATCCGTGTGAAATTTTCATGCCGAAGATAATCGAAACCTCAAAATTCGATCCGGTGGATCCGGAACTCGCGGCCAAAATGCATAAAGCGATCGCGATCTGTCAGTTCAAAGTTGAAGGACAGCGTATCATGGCCCATCCCGAATATCATCTGCAAAACCGGATGATGCTGGACAAGATAGATTATGAAGCAGGGACAATTGAGCTCAACGGGAAGACATATGAGTTGAGGGACAAGCATTTCCCTACTATTGACCCTGCTGATCCATATAAACTTACTCCTGAAGAGGAAAGGCTTTTGAGAAATCTGGAGGCATCCGTGCTCAGAAGTGAGAAGCTTCAGAAGCATATAGGGTTCATGATGACGCACGGATCTCTTTATAAAGTGCTGAACGGGAATCTTATGTATCATGGCTGTATACCGATGGATGCAGACGGCAATTTCCTCGAAGTATCGCTGAACGGCGCCACAAACAGCGGGAAAAAGCTGTTCGATTATCTTGATGAACAGGTGAGACTGGCGTTTTTCAATCCGAAAAAGTCGGAAGAAACAGGGCATTCGGGGGATCTGATGTGGTATCTGTGGCTCGGTGCGCGTTCGCCGCTTTTCGGGAAAGATCAGATGACGACGTTCGAAAGATTGTTTATTGAAGACAAGGCGACACATAAAGAAAATACGACTCCGTACTACAAACTCATAGACCAGGAGCTGATAGTCGACAAGATACTGAGGGAATTCGGACTTGATCCTGATACATCGCATATTATTTCCGGGCATGTACCGGTCAAGATCAAGGACGGAGAGAGCCCGGTGAAGGGCGGAGGAAAGCTCTTCATTATCGACGGCGGTATTTCCAAGGCATACCAGAAGACGACAGGAATAGCCGGATATACTTTTATCTATAACTCGAGATTTATGGCGCTGGCGGAACATAAGCCGTATGAACCGCTGCAGAAAGACGGTACACAGGTCTTTCATTCGCCTACTATGAGGACAGTAGAGGTAATGAAGAAGCGTATGACTGTAAGGGACACAGATCAGGGAATGGATCTGCAGAGACAGATCGATGAATTGCGGGAACTGGTCGAAGCGTATAAAGAAGGAAGACTGAAAGAAAAATACTGATATGGATAAGCATGAACTTTTCACGATAGGACAGATGAGCAAGGCATCAGGATTGTCTGCGGACACGTTAAGATACTACGATAAGGTCGGTCTGATTTGTCCGCAGGTCGTTGATAAAGAAACCGGATACAGATATTATTCTGTCAAACAGTTATGGCTCACTGATATGGTCATGATGTTCCGGAAGCTCGACATGTCTATTGAAGAAATCAGGGCTGTCACAGAAGCCGGCAATAATGATGAAGTTACTGAAATGCTGGTGGGAAGAAGAGATGAGGCGAAAAGGCTCAGTCTTTATTATGCCAATGTGGCCGATGATATCGAATGGTATGAACAGCAGAATGAACTTTTGAATAATACCGAGCCTTCGAATGAAGTGACAGTTAGGCGTTACGACGGCTCAAAAGTGATTTTCGGAAGCAGCAACGGGGAACTTGAGGATTACCATAAGACGCTCGATGAAACGATAGTGAAGTTCCGAAATACATACGGCACGATGCGCAGACATTACAGCTATATTCTTGATGCAGAAGATGTGGAACAGGGAGTATTCCGCAAAACGGTTGAATACGTTGTCTTTGAAAGGTACCAGCCCACTGAAAAAGACGATGTCGACCTGTTGGATATTCCTGGAGGTGATTACGCATGCTTCACAGCGGAAGCGGTGGACGGCAGGATAGATTTTTCACCGCTGACAGGCTGGCTGAGGGAAAACGGGCGGAGAACTGATCTCTACATAGCCGATGATATCGGACTGCAGCTTCTGCAGATGGAAAAGTATCGACTGATATATAACATACGGGCACACTTGAAAAAATAATTTGCCTGTGATCAAAAAAAGTATTGACCTTGGAGCTGCTCCAAGGTTTATATTTTTATTTGTAGGATAAACAAAGAAAGGCAGAGTAGATGAGAAAAGATTATCTTTCAGTAGCGCTGGCAATAATGTTGTTCAGCACGCTTGCACCGATGGTCAAATTGACAGTCGGAGGAATGGGCAGTATGCAGCTTCTTTGCTTATCTTCGGTTTTCGGTACGCTTTTTATGATCGGCATTTGTCTGCGCAATAAACTGGGCAGTGTCGTCAGATCATACAGAATAAAAGACTGGGCGATCATGTCCGGCATGGGGATACTCGGAGTTTTCCTGACAAGCGGATTATATTATTACGGCATTAAGGTAATGAGAGTTCAGGATGCATGCATCATTAATTATCTGTGGCCGATCATGGTAATACTAATGAGCTGTATCTTCCTGAAAGAAAGACTGACTGTGAGGAAAATGTTTGCCGCATTGCTTTCTTTCTTTGCAGTGATAATAGTTGCAACGCAGGGGAATATTACTAGTCTGCATTTCAGCAGCATCAGCGGGGCTCTCAGCTGCATAGGAGGCGCGGTCTTCTACGGAGTATTCTGCGCGCTGAACAAGAAACTGAATTATAACAGTTACATCAGTCTTACCGTGTATTACGCTGCTACGGCAGTAATGGGTGCCGTTACAGTTCCTTTTATAGGCGGGTTTGCGTCTTTTGGCGGGATGCAGCTTGTCGGAATAGTGCTGATAGGAATATTCCCGATGTCGCTGGGATATTTCTTCTGGCTGAGAGCGCTCGAGTACGGCGATACAGCCAAGATTTCGATACTGGCATATGCTACCCCGTTTGTAACACTGGCACTGAGCCATTTTCTGCTCGGAGAAACCATTTCTCTGTCTTCAATGATCGGACTGTTTGTGCTTATTGCAGGTATATTTATTCAGATCAGAGGCAAGGACGAAGATGCGGGGACGATCGGCGCTGAGGCAGACGCTGCAGACATAGCTTGAAATTGCCAAATTCAATGCTGCTGTATCAGATGTATCAGAAAAAAGTTTTTCTGCTGATGCAGCAGTTTTTTATTGCTGAACCTTTGAACATGGATAGTCATAAAATGATATCCGTGTTATAATATCAAAGTGTCGTTATGACATAATTTGCGAGCCATTAGCTCAGCCGGATAGAGTAGCGCCCTCCGAAGGCGAAGATCGCGGGTTCGAATCCCGCATGGCTCACCAGATCAAACCGCCCGGTGCATCAGCACCGGGCGGTTAGTTTTTCGAATTATTTTCCTAGTTTTTTATAATCGTCGAAGCAGTCATATGTCGCAAAATAATCAGCGAGTGTTTCTGCGCGGCGGATCATTCTGACTGAGCCGTCTTCACATAGAAGCAGTTCTGCTGAGCGCAGTCTGCCGTTGTAATTGTATCCCATGGAGAAACCGTGAGCTCCTGTATCGTGAATGATAAGGTAATCGCCGATATCTATTTCAGGGAGCATACGGTCGATTGCAAATTTATCACTGTTTTCACAGAGAGATCCCACAACATCGTACTTGTGACTGCAGGGAACATTTTCCTTGCCGGCTACCGTAATGTGATGATATGCTTTATATATTGCCGGGCGCATAAGATTGCTTGCACACGCATCAACTCCGATATATTCCTTGTATGTGTGTTTTTCATGTATAGCCTTCGTGACCAGACATCCGTAAGGACCGGTCATGAAACGTCCCATTTCTGTATAGATCGCAATGTTTCCGAGACCTGCCGGAACGAGCACTTCGTTATATACTTTTTCGACGCCCTGACCTATAGCAGCAATATCGTTGGCGGTCTGTTCAGGGGTATAAGCTATTCCTACACCTCCTGACAGGTTTATGAATTCGAGAGATATTCCGGTTTTTTCTTTTATCTCAACACATAATTCGAATAGAGTTTTTGAAAGTGCAGGATAGTAATCGTTAGTTACTGTGTTACTGACCAGAAATGCGTGTATGCCGAAATGCTTGACGCCTTTTGACCGCAGCACTTTATACGCCTCGATTATCTGTTCTTTTGTCATACCGTATTTGGCATCTCCGGGATTGTCCATGATGCCGTTGCCGAGCTCATAAATACCGCCCGGATTATACCTGCAGCTCATGGTTTCCGGAAAAGCGCCGACATTTTTTTCGAAGTATTCGATGTGAGTAAAATCATCAAGGTTGATAATGGCTCCCATTTTTTTTGCCAGCGCAAATTCTGAGGCCGGTGTATCGTTTGATGAAAACATGATATCGGATCCGCTTAGTCCGACCGCTTCGGAAAGGAGCAGCTCTGCCTCTGATGAACAGTCTGCGCCGCATCCGTAATCTTTGAGGATCTTCATGATGAACGGATTAGGCTCTGCCTTGACTGCAAAATATTCACGGAAGCCCTTGTTCCATGAAAAAGCTTCCTTCACAGAACGTGCATTGTCTCTGATGCCTTTTTCATCATATAAATGGAAAGGCGTCGGATATGTTTTGACGATTTCATTTATCTGCTCGAGTGTAACGAATGTATTTTTTTTCACTATTTTAATGCTCCTTTCAGGGTTATTATACGATGTTACACTAAAACACGGATTATTTCAACACGTGAAAAGCGCGGGAATATAAAACAGCAGCGGGGAATGATAGGGTAACAAAGAGCGTTGACCGCATGAATCAAATAAAATATAATGATTTTACAGTATATTTTCTATAATCGGAAGATAAGATTGAAGAAATGGAGGTACTGAATGAATACAGAAAAATGCAGTGAATGGGTGGCAAGAGATGCCGGAGTCATCGCTCCCACTTCGCATTTATCATATTATCCGCTGGTAGCAGAGAAAGGAGAGGGATCTCTTATTGTCGATGCCGATGGAAATGAATTTATCGATTTCCTTTCCGGAGCTTCTTCACTGAATCTCGGATCGCGTCAGCCGGAGGTTATTGAAGCCGTTACACAGCAGCTTCAAAAAGCCACACAGTATGCGGCACCTTATGCATATAACAAGCCGATGATCGAATATGCTGAAAGACTGACTTCCGTATTTCCAGGTGAAGGTCCGGCCAAGATATGCTTCGGCAACTGCGGATCTGATGCTAATGATGCCGCCATAAAATTTGCGAGGGCATATACAGGAAGAACGAAAATAATAGCCTTTTTAAATGCATACCATGGAAACACATACGGGTCATCATCAATGACGACATGCTCCAGCACGATGCATAAAGGCATAGGACCGTTACTGCCGGAAATATATCATTTCCCGTTCTTTTCTAATGAAGTGCCGGATGATGTCTGTGAAAGAGACTGTCTGAAAGAAATGAAATTCGCTTTTGAATCATATATGTCTCCTGAAGAAGTGGCGGCCGTAATAATAGAGCCGATACAGGGGGACGGAGGAATGACACCGGCACATCCTGTTTTTATGAATAAACTGTATAATATGTGCAGAGACAACGGCATATTGTTCATATCGGAAGAAGTCCAGCAGGGATTTTACAGAACAGGACCGTTTTTTGCTATTGAAAATTATCCGGAGGTCCGGCCTGACTGCATTGTCATGGGCAAGTCGCTCGGAGCGGGATTCGCCGCCGGGGCAATCATGGGGCGCGCCGAGATCATGGATGTTCTTAAGCCGCCGGCGCATCTTTTTACATTAAGCGGAAATGCAGTAACAATGACTGCCGGACTGGCTCAGTTTGATGTGATGCAGACGAAAGATTTTCAGGATCGGCTGAAGGCGAATATCAGGATCTTCAGAGACAGATGCCGGGGTATAAAAGAAAAATATCCCGAGGCAGTAATGTGCGACAGAGGCATAGGCATGTCGGGCGGGCTCGGTATTGGAACCGCCGGCGATGACGGTGTGATAAAAGCCGATGTGACTGCGGCATATAAAATAGTATACAGATCATATGAAAGAGGTCTGATAATGATAACACTTGCAGGCAATATCCTGAGGCTGCAGCCGCCGCTGAATATTACAGAGGAACATCTCAATAAAGGGTTTGATATAATCGACAGGTCAATAGCGGATTTCCTGGCCGGAGACATTCCGGATGAAGTGATGCGCTTCAGGCAAGGCTGGTAGAGATGAAAACATATAAGAGTGTATTTGTGACAGAACAGACGGTTCGTATAAAAACTACTTTATGATTCTTACATCATATGATATTGTTAGGACAGGATCTGATATTGGTATTGTTCAAATAACGCCGGAAACAGGCGTGAGACTGGAGAAAGATAATATGCATAAAAAACTTGAACCATATATGTCGCTGGTGGATTTCCTGGCTGATTATCTCGGCCCGGATACCGAGGTCGTTTTGCATGATCTGACCGACTGGGACAAATCTATAGTGGCAATCAGAAACGGGCATATCAGCGGCAGGAAAAAGGGTGCTCCGATAACAGGGCTTGCACTTGATCTTGTGAAAAGCGGAGCATATCAGGAGCAGAACTACAAAGTAAATTACAAGGGAATGTCGGCACACGGTTATGCAGTCAAATCCGCGACCTATTTTATCAAAGATGAAAAGGATGTACTGATAGGGCTGCTTTGCATAAATATGGACTGTGAAAAACTTACAGAGGCCAGGGATATACTGGACTCGATCATCAGGACAGGAGCGGGGGACGTATCGTTTTCCGGAGCGGAAGAAACGTTCAGCATAGATGTGAATGACCTTGTCAGGAATAATATAAGCAGTATCGTTCCCGGCAATCTCGACAGACTCAGGAAAATGAAAAAATATGAAAAAGTCGAACTGGTCTCCAAACTGCAGGATATGGGCACTTTTATGGTAAAAGGCACCCTTCCGGAGGTCGCGGAACTGCTCGGCGTATCACTTCCGACAATGTACAGATATCTGGCAAATGTGAAAAAAGACGGTACCGAATAGTACCGTCTTTTGCTATGTATGACGGGCATGCCGTCAGTCTGTGGTGAAAGTCCATACGGGGCGTAGCTATCGACGAACCCCATAGCAACTTGCAAGGTTCACATCGTGAGATGTGGGCGAGAAGAAGCAATAGCGAAATCGTAGCCTGACGAACAGAAACCTGATATCAAGGCCTGTATGACGGATAGGTGGGCATAGAGTCACGAAGTCCAAAAGATAGCCGTAACTCATGCAGGTAAATCAGGCAGGCAGACGATGAAAGACTGGCGAGCTTATCCCGTGAGGTCTCATAGACGGAGCGATTTGTTTCGGATTTGTTAAAATGGGTGATAAATGGGAATGCAGACCGCATAAGGATTCTTTGGAGGAATTCAAAAGGAAACTCAAGCAGCTGACAAAGCGTTTCTGGTCAGTCAGCATGGACATCAGAATCCAAAGACTGAACTGGGTGACCCGAGGCTGGATCAACTACTTTAGAATCGGAAAGATGAAAGGAAATATGACAAAAATAGATGAGCATTTACGTACAAGAATGAGAATTGTCATATGGAAACAGTGGAAAACCGGTCAGAAAAGAATGTGGGGACTGCGCAAACTTGGAGCACCAGAATGGATGGACAGACAATCTGCAGGATTTGCAGACCATTACCAGGCGGTTGCTAAAACCACAGGATTACGTCTCATAAACAAACAAATCCTCGCAAAGCGAGGACTTGTCAGTTGTTTAGATTATTATTTGGATTGAACCGCCGAGTGCCGAACGGCATGCTTGGTGGTGTGAGAGGGGCTGCTCGTTAGCCACTGCTCTATTTCCTTATGGATCGTCCAAGATTGCTTTTTATAATATCCGAATTTATTACAGCGGTTTCACCGGCTATTATTACCATATAGATACCTGCGGGAGGCAGGATGGGATCGCTGAAAGTCGCGCAGTCGCGGATCGTCAGGGGATCGAATATTACTGCATCAGCATCGGCGCCCGTATCGAACCGGCCTTTATTTTTCAGGCCGAGCCTTTCGGCGGGCATGTATGTCATTTTGGCAATCGCATCGTTCATGCTGATTTTGCCTGTACGGACATATTCTGCGATCAGGCGCGGAAATGCTCCCGCAGCACGCGGGTGTCCGTGCGGTCCATCGAGTATGCCGTCGCTGGCCAGCATTACTTCGGGGTCGGAGACGGCAATATCTATATCATCCTGTTTCATTGTGTAGCATACAGTCAGGCATCTCGGAAATTCACGGCGCAGTTCTGTAAAGATTTCTTCGGTGCAGCGCATTCCTGCGTATTTGCCTTCGCATATTTCGCAGACATCATAGCCGCAGTGATACCTGTCCTGCCATCCGATATCATATGTACTTGAGCCTATTCTCGTCGAGAAAGCATCGTAAGGATAACAGTCACAGGATATATCTAAGCCTTTTTTTCTGTATTCGCGAAGTTGTTCGAGGTAAGAAGTCATTTGCCCGAAACCGCCCATGCTTCCTATATGTGAAAGCTGTACCGGTATACCGAGAGGCGCGGTGATTCTTACGAGATCTGAAGTTGCTTTAAAAACGCCGGCCGCATCATCGGCAACATGTACTGTGATCATTTTTTTTTCTTTGCTGCAGCATGATGCGGCTTCCCGGATTTCAGGGAACTCGGCACCTGGAGCATATGCAAGTCCGAATGAGATGCCTGCGCAGCCGCGTGACAATGCATCGTGCAGCATTGTTTTCATAGTATCGATCTGTTTAGGTGAAGCGGCTGAATATTTGTCTTTCGCTCCGGCCATTTCCCGGAAAGATTTGTGCCCTGCGAACATGAGGATATTTATCGCAGTTCCGCTGCGGTCAGCAATATCGAGATAATCTGCCGGATGAAAAAGGTTGACTCCGCAGTTTCCTGCGGCTGCTGTGGTGACGCCCATCCGAAGCATGGTAAGAAATATGTTCTGCTGTATGACTCCGTTTTCATCTACAGGATCTTCGTGCATGTGGATATCGATGAATCCTGGGCAGACGATTTTGCCTTTTGCGCTTATCACGGTATCGGCTTCAGGCAGAGTTTTTGTAAGGCCCGCGACCTTTCCGTTTTCAATAAGAAGATTCAGCCGGCTGCTGATTTTATTTGCCGGATCGACGACGGTGCCGTCTTTTATCAATGTTCTCATGTGTATGCCCTCTCTGAAAATGTTATGTACATATTATAACCGATGGACTGGCACAATTCATAGTGTTATAATCACGATATGGAAAAGAAATCATTTGCAGCCGTTTTTTTCAGGCTATATGACAGGAAAATTGCATCGGGAGAAATCACTTTCAGCAGGACAGGAATCAACAAGACAGATTTCACTAATTTGTGTATGGATCCTTCTTTTGTGTTCCGGGAAGATGATCTGAGGAAGATATGTAAAAACATGGCGCTTACCGAAGAAGAGCAGAATATGCTTCTGGAAGCTGCCGGCTATGAAAAATAAAGAGGAACGGCAATGAGACGGGAAAATAACCGGAGAAAAAAAGGCGGAAACAGATTTGTTCTGATAATTGTGCTGCTTGTTCTGGCAGTCACACTTTTTATGGTTCTGAAGATCGGCCTTATGAACCGTGAAGCGAAGATTTCCTTCGGCAGCGATACGGCAACTGTATATATAGGAGCGGAACAGAAACTGAAGGTTTCATATGATCCGGCGGATAAAGAGAAACCGGAGATGAAATGGTCGTCAAGCGATACCGATGTCGCTTCGGTGAAAAGCAGCGGCGTCATCGTTCCTAAAACGAAGGGAACAGCGGACATTACTGCCAGGACAAAGCACGGGCAGAAAATCACCTGCACTGTGACTGTAAAGAAACCTGTAAAGACGGTTTTCATGACATTTGACGACGGGCCGAGTTCCAGCATTACACCTGAACTTCTGAAATTACTGCGGGATAATGATGTCCATGCGACATTCTTCCTGATAGGATATGAAGCTAAAGATAATGAAGATCTGGTTAAGGAAACATATGAGGACGGCAATACGATAGGTATCCATACTTATACACATGAGTATACGACTATATATGCAAATGAAGATGCGTTTTTTGCCGATTTTGACAAGACAGAAAAGCTTCTGAAAAAAATCACCGGCAAACAGCCGACCGTGTGCAGGATGCCCGGCGGCAGCGTAAACGGTTACTGCTCGCTGTCGCTTTCAAGGGCGATAGTGAAAAAAATGCGTTCCCGCGGATATAAGTGCGCTGACTGGAATGTTTCATTCGGCGACTCATCACTGACGGATACTACAGTAAAAACAATGTATCACAGGGTGGTACGAGATATAAAACCGTACAAATATCCAGTGATTCTCGCTCACGATTCTGAACAGAAGGAAACTTCGTATGAGACTGCGAAGAAACTGATAAAGTATTTCAAATCAAAGCATTATGCTTTCAGTACGGTAGATAAATATCCGGGTGAGCCTCCGATATTCATACAGTTCTGATTATCTTGACACGCCGCCGGAGGGCAGGTATCATTAAAGCTGACAGTTAAAGTCAACTTTAATGGAAACGGAGCGAAATAATGATATATTCTATCGGAGAGACAGCGAGGAGAATCGGTGTAAATCCTTCAACATTGAGATATTATGATAAGGAAGGTCTTCTGCCTTCAGTACAGCGAAGCAGCGGCGGAGTACGCGTATTTACTGAAAATGATTTTACCTGGCTGAGGCTGATCGGATGTCTGAAAGCAACGGGACTGCCGATAAAAGAAATAAGGCAGTATATCGTGTGGCTTCAGCAGGGAGAATCTACGCTGGTACAGAGGCGGGATATGTTTTACAAGCAGAAATCAGCAGTTGAAGAGCAGATGGCGGAACTGCAGAGAGCACTTGACGCAGTGACATATAAATGCTGGCTTTATGACAAAGCTGTGGAAGCCGGATCAGAGGAAGTTATTCAGAATATCGATCCTGCGGATATACCGGAGGATATCAGAAAGTTAAGAACAAACAGCGGAGTATATCAGGATGTAGACGGACTGAGCTGATGTTGCGGATATCGAATGAGAGGAAGAACCGTAAATGTTTAGAAGTAAATATAATAATACGGTAATGGCAAAGCGCCTTTTTATTTGTCTGATGTGCGTGCTGGTCATGCTTTCTTTTGCTGCGTGCGGCAGTTCTGATCAGGGAAACGGCTCGTCATATGTGTCTACTGAAAGTACGGCTGACGGAAGTCAGTTCAGGACAAAGGCGATGCTGGATTCTCATTATGAGAAACATGTGCAGGATCAGGATGAATTTGGAAATATAACCAAGGATGAATATCTGAAAATGGCGCAGAATCTCGTGGATCACCCGGGAAAGTCAGTCCTGACAAAGAAAGACAGCGACGGAAATACGCTATATTATGATAAAGATAATAATACATTTGCGGTCAAAAGCCCTGACGGATATATCAGGACATTTTTTAAACCGCAGGCGGGGATAGACTATTATGACAGACAGACATGATGAGAAAGAATCAACGGGAAAATATGAATGCCCGTGCTGCGGAAATGCAGTATTTGACGAAAAACCGCCGGGGACATATCTGATCTGTCCCGTGTGCGGCTGGGAGGATGACAGATCACAGTATATGGATCCTGATATGAAAGGCGGGGCAAACAGGATGAGTCTTAATGAAGCCAGAGAGATTTATGCCGGAAAAAGAAAATGAACAGAGAATACAGACATGCTGAACACTGTTTCGGGCCGGTTTATAATGAAGAATCAAGAGTCCTGATACTGGGCTCTTTTCCTTCTGTGAAATCGCTGGAGACAGGCTTTTATTACGGACATCCAAGAAACAGATTCTGGGAGATACTTGCTCTCGTGACCGGTGACAATGTGCCGGACAGCATAATCGGAAAACGCGGATATCTTCTGGCTCACGGGATAGCTCTTTATGATGTTATTGAGAGCTGTGACGTTATCGGATCATCGGACAGCAGCATAAAAAATGTTGTTCCTTCTGATCTCAGGAGTATGATCATGCAGTCTGAAATCACAGCGGTGTTTACCAACGGCGCTCTTGCAGAAAAGTATTATGTAAAATACCAGGAAGTGGAAACAAAAATTGCCGCGACCTGTCTTCCTTCAACAAGTCCTGCGAATGCAGCCTACGATATACAGCGTTTATATAAAAAATGGAATATCATAGCGGATTATCTGAATAGGAAAGAGGAAGAAAAATGAGACTACTTATTGTTGTTGATATGCAGAGGGATTTTATAGACGGCGTACTGGGTACGAAAGAAGCACAGGCTGTCGTAGTTCCGGCAGCAAAGAAAATTGCCTGCTGGGAAGGAGATGTCATATGCACGCGCGATACACATCATGCCGATTATATGGACACACAGGAAGGCAGGAACCTTCCGGCGGAGCATTGTATAGAGGGGACAGCAGGCTGGCAGATACATCCGATAATAGAGATGGCTGCAAAGGGAAAGGGTGCGGCAATACTGAACAAACCTTCGTTCGGTTCAAAAGATCTGCCGGAGTATATCGAAGCTCGTTATGAGGCAGAACCGGAATCTATAGAACTTATCGGATTGTGTACGGATATATGTGTTATCTCGAATGCCCTGATACTGAAGGCTTTTTTCCCGGAGACTCCGGTTTCGGTAGATCCGTCGTGCTGTGCCGGTGTTTCACCGGAAAGTCATAACAACGCGCTCTCGGCCATGAAAGCCTGTCAGATCAGAATTATTGATTGATGTTTGACAATTATTGACCAATGGTAATTAAATATACTGCAAGTATAAAAAAACCTCAAAAACGGTCAAAAATTGTGTAAAAGAGATAATAAAATAGTCCGATTTAATAAAATAATACTAATATTTTGTTGTCTATAACAATAAAAACTCGCAAAGTGGTAGTACCAATATTTGATTTTTGCTGTCTGCAAGTTATAATAAAACTGACTGCGGCGGGCAGTCAAATATTATTCATTTATTTGTATTATTATTTTTGTTATTTTGAAAGGAGATTTTTATGGCAACTTTTATTATCGGACTTGTCATACTCTTCGGAGGCGGATTGCTGTACGGAAAGTTTACTGAAAAAGTATTCGGCCCTGATGACAGACCAACCCCTGCTGTGGAGAAAAATGACGGCAATGAGTATGTCCCTATGAAGAAGTTCAAAAACTCGCTTATCGAACTTTTGAATGTTGCAGGAACAGGCCCGATTTTCGGACCTATCATGGGTATCCTTTTCGGACCTATCGCGTTTATTCTCATTCCGCTTGGCTGCGTTCTCAGCGGAGCTGTACACGACTATTTTGCAGGGATGATATCCATCAGAGAAGGCGGCGCTCAGATGCCGACACTTATCGGACGTTATTTGGGAAAAGGTGTATATCAGATATACAATGCTTTTCTGTGCATTCTGATGCTTCTTGTGGGTGCTGTCTTTATCTATACACCTGGCGACATTTTTGTAACAGGCGTGCTTGGCAAGCAGGCACTTGTAACTAGCCCGGCATTATGGATCACCTATACTGTAATATTTGTTTATTATCTGATAGCGACATTGTTTCCGATCGATAAGATCATCGGCAGGATATATCCTATTTTCGGAGCTATTCTGCTGTTTTCAGCAATAGGTATCTTTTTCGGACTTTTCTTCAAACATTATCAGCTAACAAATGTCTCGGGTGCTGTGATGACATGGCACGGAACATATCCTGACGGCATTACTCCGATCATACCGGTATTTTTCGTTACCGTGGCATGTGGTATAACTTCGGGATTCCATTCGACTCAGGCGACTTTGATCGCAAGATCTGTCACACATGAAAAGGAAGGAAAAATGACCTTCTACAACATGATGATCCTCGAAGGCTTCATTGCCATGATCTGGGCAGCTGCTGCGATGGGAGTATACAATAAACTCGGCGTTGCCAACGGGCTGGCGCTCGGAGCTACGGGAGTAGTAAATTTTGTCGCAAAGGACATGCTGGGACCTGTCGGAGGAATGATCGCGCTTCTCGGCGTAATAGTTCTTCCTATTACATCAGGCGATACGGCTCTTCGTTCGTTAAGACTTATGCTCGGAGAATATCTGCATATAGATATGACAAAGATGAAAGCAAAACTCGGCATTGCGATACCGGTTTTCATTATTGTGGCTGCGATACTGTTCTGGGCTAAGTATTCTCCTACAGGGTTTACAATTCTCTGGAGATACTTCTCATGGGCAAACCAGACACTGGCAATATTTGCCTTTGCTATGTATACAGTCTATCTTTATTCGCATAAAAACAGTGCTGCATGGCTTATGTCTCTTATCCCGGGAATGTTTTATTCATTCGTGACATGTGCTTTCATTATGAACGCGCAGATCGGATTCAGACTTGCATGGAATACAGCATATATAGTATCTGCTGTATTCACTATATTCTATGCGGTGATCACTATATACGGCGGCAAAAAGCAGAAGACTGCAGGACAGCTGGCAGACCGGCTTCCTGCATAAAAATGGTATCCACCGGTTAAATAAATGTATTGGGAAAGTGCTTCCGTGTATACGGGGGCTCTTTCCTTTTATCGGCAGTAAAATGATAATAATGACATTTTAGGTTGATTATAAAAACGGTTTAAATTATAATCGTAAATAATTATTTGTATTTGCACGGAGGCATAGCGATGGATTATCCTGAAGAGTTTTTTTATTCAAAATCACATGTGTGGGTCAAGTTCGAGGACGGGACGACAGCAACAGTCGGAATCACTGATTATGAGCAGAATGAGCTCGGAAGTCTCGTTTCTATAAATCTTCCTGAAGAGGGCGATGAATTTGATTTCGGGGATGTATTTGCGGATACGGAGTCAGAAGAGGCGTCGGAGGATATCATCAGTCCGTTTTCGGGAACGATATCCGAGGTTAATTCAGATCTCCTCGAATCACCGGAAATGATCAATGCAGAACCGTATGAAGCATGGATAGCGGTTTTTTCTGATATACGCGACAGAGATGATCTCATGGATTCAGAAGAGTACGCTGTTTTTGTGGAAAAGGGGAAAGAGTGATTTATATTTGACTGATATGAGCAGCTATGTTAAAATAATTGACAGCGGAGGTCAAGAAGGCCTCCGGAGAGTATCAGATTATTAACAATATCAAGGGAAGAACCCGGATTCGATATACAGACGATAAGAATATCGCAGGCATATCGGTTTCCGGTTTTTTGTTTTTGTCAGGAGAGATTTCAATGCATATTCCAGATAACTATCTTAGCCCGTCGACATGTATGGCAATGACAGCAGCTATGGCGCCCGTGTGGGCAATATCGGTTAAAAAAGTTAAAAATGAGGTCAGTAAATCCAAAATGCCGCTTCTCGGAATAGGCGCTGCGTTTTCTTTTCTGATGATGATGTTCAATGTCCCGCTGCCCGGAGGAACTACAGGGCATGCGGTAGGAGGGACTCTGCTCGGTGCTCTGCTGGGGCCATGGGCAGCCTGTATTGCCGTGTCTGTTGCCCTGCTTCTGCAGGCACTGCTGTTCGGTGACGGAGGGATACTTGCTTTTGGCGCGAATGCATTCAACATGGCCTTTGTTCTGCCGTTTACAGGTTACTTTATTTATAAACTGATCAAAGACAGGACGAAGTCTCAGACAGGAGAATGCATAGCACTCGGAGCCGGCGCGTACTGCGGTATAAATGCGGCGGCACTGTTTGCAGCTGTTGAATTCGGCATACAGCCTCTTCTGTTTCATAATGCTGCGGGGCAGGCTCTGTACTGCCCGTATCCACTTTCCGTATCAGTACCGGCGATGACGATACCTCATCTTCTCGTTGCCGGACCTGTAGAGGTCATTTTTACTATTGTAATATATGCTTTTGTCAGAAAAACTTCTCCGGGAACCGTTTATGACGGAAAGAAACTCAGCTTCAGGCCGCTGACTATATTTGCCGCAGTACTTGTTTGCCTGACTCCGCTGGGGCTGCTTGCAGCAGGGACAGCCTGGGGAGAATGGGGGACAGATGAAATCAGCAAAGTCGTGAACGGCGGTGCTGCGCTGGGCTATACTCCGGGTGGAATGTCCCGCGGATTCCAGTGGAGCGCAGTCATGCCGGATTATTCGGTAAGCGGCATGCCGGAGGCAGTCGGGTATATATTATCTGCTGCGGCAGGAGCGGCAATACTGGTGATCATATTCAAACTTATTTCAAACATGAAGAAGGGTGATAATGGAAAAAGCAGAAATGCGGTCTGAGCTGGCCGCAATGCCGGAATGGCTGATGAAAGAAGACGAATATGTGCCGCAGAGCGGCGGAGACACATTTATTAATAAAAGTATTTTCGCTGTGCTCGGCGTAATATCAAGAGTGAGAAAACAGAGTATGATAGAGGGATCTGCATACAGCGCGGGTGCTCCTGTTAAACTTCTCGGCACTATGCTTATTGTACTGTATATTGCGGTCACTAACCAACCTTCGTTCCTGAAATTCATTTTTGTGTATGAGCTTATCGTATTGTGCATAATGAGACCTGAGGTCATAAAAAGGATACTGCAGGTGAGCACTGCAGCTGCCGCACTTACATTTATAGTTATGCTTCCTGCGCTGCTGTGGGGCAATACATACAGCTGTATCATGATCACCTCAAAGGTGTTTCTGACGATTTCTGCGGTCAATATGATGTCATTTACGACAAGATGGAACGGGATCACAGGCGCGCTCAAGAAAGTCCATTTCCCGGATATGTTTATTTTTGTTCTGGATATCACTATCAAGTACATAGTGATGCTGGGCGATCTTGTGCTTAATATGCTGTATGCGCTGAAACTGCGTTCAGTAGGAAAAAACCGCGGTAAATACGGTTCACTGGCCGGAGTTGCAGGCACCGCATATATTAAATCGCAGGAAATGGCCGTAGAAATGTATCATGCTATGGAGTGCAGGGGATTCGACGGAGAGTATAAAGCTGCCGCCGGAAACAGATTTACGAAAGCGGATGCATTCAGTCTCCTTATTTATGCGGGGATAACGGCTCTTTTCGTATTTTATGAGATGATGTAAGGAGCGTGTATGAGTAATATCGATCGATTCGCCGCAGAAGCCCTGGAATTAAATAACATATGTTATGCGTATGAAGGAAGCACGGCTCTGGACAGTATAAGCATGAAGATCAGAAAGGGCGAGGCTGTTGCTTTTATGGGACCGAACGGAAGCGGGAAGTCGACACTGCTGAAAATAATAAACGGACTTATCTTTCCTGATTCCGGTTCATATTTTTTCTGCGGAGACGAAGTGACAGAAAAAAAGATGAAGGATTCTGTATATGCCAAGTCGCTTCATAAACGAATAGGTTTTATTTTCCAGAATTCTGATGCGCAGCTTTTCAACACGACGGTATATGATGAAATCGCCTTCGGACCCAGACAGATGGGCATGGATGAAGAAGCTGCAGGCAAAAGAACTGACGACTGTATTTCAATGCTCGGAATAGAACATCTGAGAGAGAGGTCGCCGTATCACCTCAGCGGAGGAGAAAAACATAAAGTCGCCATTGCGTCTGTTCTGGCGCTGAACCCCGAACTGCTTGTACTTGACGAGCCGATGATCGGCCTTGATCCGAGATCGCAGAGATGGCTGGTTGATTTCCTCGCGCAGATGAATGAAGCCGGAAAAACAATAATAACCTCTACGCATAATCTGGATCTTGTTCAGGAGGTTTCCGACAGAACGATATTATTCGGGGAAGATCATAAAATACTGGCAGATTCAAAAACGGCTGACATACTCGGAAATCAGCCGCTTCTTGTGAATGCGAATCTCGTCGATGAATACTATCATATGCATCATGACAATGGTCACGTGCATTTCCACGATCATGAATGAATTTTTAGTGTGGATAAATATTCTTTGAGATATCCTGTGAAGAGGTCAATGGCCTCTTTTTGCGTTGTACGCGGATTTTTATGTACAATAAGGCAGCTGACTCGTTCCGGAGGCGCTTCTGACATCTGATAAATATTGATGTGAGTAAGTCCGGAAAAATGAGCGGCCACTGTTTCGGGAACGATTGCCCAGGTATCCTTTTCATCAAGAAAATCCACGATCATTGACATTCTGTTTACGCGTACATGCGGTGAAAACGGATGAATTTTTAATGTTTCACGCCATCTCATATATTCGCGTCCCCACATGAGTACTATTTCTTTTTCCGGATTCATGGCGTCGGCGGAAAGCTTCACTCCATCATCCGCCAGGACGCTTTTTGAGACGATCACATGGTGTTCAGTCAAAATAGGTTTAATATCGACTTGTGTACTGTTGATAACATTGAGGAGAAGGCCGGCATCGGCTTCGCGTTTCTCGATAAGATCAAATATTTCTTCAGAATCCAGGGTACGGATATCGAGATCTATGCCTGGTTCCTGAGAGGCAATAAACTTGAAAAGAGGCATATATGTGGCAAGGCTGTCATTGCATGCTATTGTCATGCTCATGCGGCCCGATTTGTTTTTCAGCTCTTCTGTTTCCTGACAGAGAGACGCCCATCTTTCGGCTATATCGATAAACTGATTGCCGTAATGGGTAAGTTCGATATTCTTGAAACCTTTGCGTCTTTCGATCAGAGTCACACCAACTTCACTTTCAAGTGATTTCAGTCTCTGGCTGACAGCAGCCTGAGACAGAAAAAGCTTTTCTGCCGCCTTGGAAATACTTCTTGTTTCAACGATCGCCAGAAAAGTTGATACGTCTTCCTGTTTCATAATAACCTCCGTTCATATTGCATAATACAATTATATATATAGATATAAGCGAAATCAATATTAAATACGACTTATATTTGCTATTAAGATAAGTCGTATTTTGGTATTATATATATGCAGTAAATGATGACAATGTAATGAGATGATTACCAAAAAATACATTACATAGGGGGAAGCGCTTCTGATAAGAGGCGTTTTTTCTTTATGTTGACATATCAGCAGGACCGCATATAATAAAAGCATAGATAGTTCATCTGTGAACTGTTCGCAGATAAACTAATGGAACAAGGAGGCAGTCATGTTAAAATACGTTGTAGCATTTAGCAGCAAAACAGGAAATACAAGGGCGATAGCCGGCAGAATATTTGATGCGCTGCCTGCAGCTGCAGAAGAAAAAGAAATCGTAGATATAGGCGAATCGGGTTTTCTGATGGATGCCGAAACATATTTTATCGGATTCCCGGTTCACAGAATGACCTGCGGAATGGATATTATCGACAGCTTATCGGAATTGCACGGGGTGTCGATAGCTCTTTTTGCAACGTGCGGCGCTGAACCTTCGGAGGCGTATAAAAAAGAAATCGAACAGAATGTCAGGGCCTGGGTGGAAGATGACAACGATTATCTCGGCTTTTTCTTATGCCAGGGCAAGATGCAGGATGAAATAAGAGAACGCTATGATTCTCTCAGAAACGACGAAAATATGGAAGCGATAGAAAAAATGATCGAGAATTTCGATGAAGCTCTGAGCCATCCTGACGAACTGGACCTCGCTGATGCATCTTTCTTTGCCAAGACTCTGGCAAAAGGAAAGGGCGTGCAGGATGGAGAGTAATTCACTGACAGATGTGAACTTAAACGTCCTGTTTACGGGGCAGCAGTTCAGAAAGCTTTATGAAAGAATGACGAATGAAGTGTCGGCGCGATACGGTCTGGCGCGTATGGAACTCGATATTCTGATGTTTCTCGCCGAAAATCCAGACCTCGATACAGCTAAAGATATTGTTGAATTTAAATATCTGGCCAAGTCGGGCATATCCAAAGCAATCGATATCCTTGTTAAGAAGGGGTATCTCGATGTGATTCAGGATCCGGATGACAGGCGTGTTTTTCATCTGCAGCTGAAAGAAGCCGCTGACGCGGTCATAGACGCCATGACTGATGTACAGGGCAGACTCGCCGATATTATTTTCAGGGGTATAACACCTGATGAGATAAAAGTTCTCAGGAATCTTTCTGCAAAAATATCATTCAATATCAACAGAGAACTGTCTGAGTACAGATGATCTACTCATATTTGTACATCCGGCCGATTATCCAGTCTATGAAACGGCAGATGAAATTGCCGTAATACTTATTTACATGTACAAGCTGTTCGGGAATATTGATCCCCTGCGGACATTTGGATATACAGCGTCCGCATTTGACACATTTATCAGCACCTGATTTTTTGCTGCGGAGAACGGTACACATTATATAAGCCTTGTATCCCTGATAATAGTTGTCGATATGTCCTATATTATATGCGTTGAAGCATCCGGGAATATCGACATCGCTGGCACATGGCATACAGTATCCGCATCCTGTGCACGGCACTTTCATTTTCTCGTTTATCATATCCCTTATTTCACGGAGAAATTCATGATCGTCTTCAGTAAGCTCGCCGATGCGGGCAGTATTGGCGATTCGCAGGTTTTCTTCGAGCATAGCAATCGAATTCATGCCCGAGAGCACTACTGTTACTTCAGGCTGGCTGTAGAGCCAGCGGAAAGCCCATTCCGCCGGAGAAATATCAGGCGCGTATTTTTTAAATTCAGTTGCTGCTTTTTTGGGGAGATTCGATACCAGTCTGCCTCCGCGCAGCGGCTCCATGATAATGACCGGAATGTTTCTGGCAGCGGCGTACTGCAGTCCTGTACGCCCGGCCTGCGTGTTTTCATCCATATAATTGTACTGTATCTGGCAGAAATCCCATTTGTAACAGTCGAGTACCTGACAGAAAGAGACACTGTTTCCGTGATATGAAAATCCGATTTTTCCGATGAGTCCGGCAGTTTTTTTCTCTTCTATCCATTCCTCGATACCCAATTTTTTAAGTCTTTCCCAGACATTGGTATCCGGCAGCATATGCATCAGATAATAATCGATATGATCTGTTTTAAGGCGTTCGAGTTCTGTATTGAAATACTGGTCAAGATCTTCGCGGGTCTTGATGAGATAATGCGGAAGTTTAGTGGCGATATTGATTTTGTCCCGGCATCCTATGTGTTCGATTACTGTTCCGAGTGCTTCTTCTATTCCCGGATAAGTATATGCGGCATCAAAATAATTGACGCCTGAATCTATCGCCCGTCTGATTTCACGTTCTGTTTCCGCCAGATCGATTTTTGTGCCTTTTTTAGGAAAACGCATACATCCGAATCCGAGAATCGAAAGGGGACGGTGGTTTCCGACTTGTCTGTACTGCATAGTTACCTCCGAAATAAGGAATACCATAAAAAAATATTAAAATGATTATATCATAAAACTCGAAAAAAACAGCCGGATAGAGTATAATATACGGCATGAATGTCAATAATACTGCTGAAAAACAATATAACAAGCAGAAGAAGGACAATGTCCTGCTAATTGAGAAAGGCAAAAGAGGATTCTGGAAAGTAGTATTCGGCCGAACTATGATAATGGCAGTTTTCTGTCTTGCACAGATACTGGCATTTTTCCTGCTGTCAGCTTACGTGACCAGATTTTTCCCGGCATATACTGTGCTGGGATTTCATGCCGGACTTGCACTGATATTATCTCTCTTTATAATAAATAAACCGGGCAATCCTTCATATAAGATATCGTGGCTTGTACTGATACTGGCTTTTCCGGTTTTCGGAATACTGATGTACTTTTTCACGAGGATGCAGCTCGGAAACCGGATAATCAGGGCGAAGCTAAGGGAAATCCTTGATAAAACAAAAGGTTATCTGAATCAGAATGAGATAGCAAATGCAGGGCTGAAAAAGAAAGATCCTGCGTGCGGAGGCCTGTCGGACTATCTTTACAAGAGCAGCTGTCTTCCTACATATTCCAACAATTCAGTTAAGTATTTTCCGCTTGGGGAAGATAAATTCGCAGAGCTGGTCAGGCAGCTCAAAACTGCGAAGAAATATATTTTCATGGAATATTTTATCGTTGAAGAAGGTCTGATGTGGGGAACGATACTGAAGATACTGGAGGATAAGGTAAAGGAAGGCGTTGAAGTACGCTTTATGTATGACGGCATGAACGCCATGGCCAGAGTGCCGTATAATTACTATAAAAAGATACGTGCACTCGGGATACAATGCAAAGTATTTTCACCGATTCATCCTGTGCTGTCCACCCACTATAACAACAGGGACCATAGAAAAATCTGCGTCATAGACGGCAAAACTGCATTTACGGGCGGGATAAATCTTGCAGATGAATATATCAATAAAAAAGAAATGTTCGGGCACTGGAAAGATGTGGGAGTAATGCTCCAGGGCAGCGCTGTGAAGTCGTTCACGCTGATGTTTCTGCAGATGTGGGACGTCGGCGGAGAAGAGGAAACTGATTACCAGAAGTATTTGATTCCGGGGGACTATCTGCCTGAGGAAATGGCTGCAATGAATCGCGAAACAGGGTATGTGATACCTTATGATGATATACCTCTCGATGATGAAGATGTGGCCCAGAATGTCTATCTGAAAATCATCAATGACGCCAGACAGTATGTTCATATCATGACGCCTTATCTTGTGCTGGATTATGAAACAAAAGATGCTCTGAAGTTCGCTGCTGAAAGAGGTGTTGATGTCGCGATAATACTTCCGCATATACCGGATAAAAAATATGCGTTTGCCCTGGCGAAAAGTAATTATGCGGAGCTGATAAAGTCAGGGGTAAAGATATATGAGTACACGCCGGGTTTCGTCCATGCAAAGCTTATGGTCAGCGACAACAGAAAAGCAGCGGTAGGATCTGTAAATCTTGATTATCGCAGCTTCTATCTGCATTACGAGTGCGGACTGTTCATGTACGACGTAGGAGAAGTCGGAAAGATAGAGGAAGATTTCCTGCTTACAAAATCGAAGAGTCAGCTGGAAACGATAGAGGATGTAAAAAACAGGTCTTTGTTTATGAAGGTCAGCGGATTTCTGATGAAGGTCATGGCACCGCTGATATAGCATATTGAGGAGGAAGCTGCAATGACAGAATGTACAGCAGAGGGTGATAAGGCTTATGAAAAAGTAGTGCGGTATATAAAAGATAGTATTATCGGCGGAGAACTGAAAATCGGTTCAAAGCTGCCGCCTGAAAGGAATATTGCGGAAGAACTCGGACTGAGCAGAAATTCTGTGCGCGAAGGCATACATATGCTCAAGATAATGGGATTTGTCTCAAGTCAGCAGGGAGCAGGAAATTATGTGGTGTGTGATCTTGATGAGAACATCACAGAGTCGCTGTCGATCATGTTCATTCTAAATAAAATGGACTACATGTAGCTGAATGATCTGAGGCTTGCGCTTGAATCGGAAGCTTTCACTCTCGCCGTGGATAATATCACAGAGGAAGAAATCGCCGAAATGGAAGTATATATAGAGAAACTCGAGGAAAATATCAGCGAAGAAGAAAACGTCCAGTGGGACAAGAAAATACATTTTGCAATAGCGGAAGCATCGAAAAACATAATGATACAAAGTATTTTAAGAGCTCTTTCGGATGTTTTCGATATGTTCATCCTTGAGATGAGGAAAGAGGTGCTCAAGGGCCCTAACCGGTGTCATGTTCAGGAAGCGCACAGAGATATCGTATCCTGTCTCGCTGCCAGAGATAAAACATCAGGGCGCGAGGCGATACGCAGGCATTTCTCGTATATTCGTCAGGCTCTTGAAGAAAACGGTACAAACGAACAAAAAGGTCAGAATGATATTTCGGAACGCTGACGTCCTTTATAAACAGATAGTCTTTCAAAGCCTGCGGAACGTAAGATGTCGCGGGCTTTTCCAAATTCAAGCGCGATCTGTTCCGGTTTGTGGGCGTCGGAGCTTATGGTAACATTTCTGCCTCCGAGGTCGCGGTAAAGCATAAGGATATCTTTCGAAGCGTGAGTGCGTTCACCCATCCCGTATCTGTAGCTGGAAGTGTTGAGCTCGATGGATTTGTCTTCATCTATCAGTATCTTCAGTATTTCCGCGATGAGGTCGCGCACGCCGGAATAATCGGGCTTAAAATCCAGATATCTGTCTATTATATTAAAATGGCCGATAATGTCGAAGTCATGGAACGAACGGAGACAGTCATACATGATGCTGTAGAAACGGGGAATGATCTCTTCCTTCTCCATCCCCTCGAAATTGCGCCGGTCCAGGTCGTATCCGTTGAAAGCGTGAAATGAACCGATCACAAGATCATAGGGAAACATTTCGGCGGTGTCTCTGCACTTGGCCAGGGTGTCACCGGGCAGTATGCCTATTTCTATGCCCTTGACGAGTTCTATCTTATCTTTGAAGCGGTCTTCGTTTTCACACAGGGCCTGCCAGTAATTGTCGAAATCGAGGTCGAATGTCCATTCGTCATCGGGAAAGTCTGGGTCATAGTGATCTGTGACTGCCAGCTGTTTCAGTCCCAGCTGATATGCTTTCTCCAGCATCTGCTCCATGGGAGTTTCCGAGTCCTCTGAAAATGATGTATGTGTATGATAATCGTTCATATTGTTATGATCTCCTTTTCGAACAGTATATCACAGAAAAGTAATTGAGTATGAGTCCCTTTTCTGATAAACTTGTACCCGAGGTGGAATATGGATAACAGGATAGTGATAATCGACGGCAACAGCCTTATGAACAGGGCGTATTATGCCATGCAAAAACCCATGATCACAAAAGACGGACTGTATACTCAGGGAGTGTACGGTTTTCTTAATATGCTGAACAAGATCGAAAGCGACTATGAACCCGATCATATAGCAGTATGTTTTGATCTCAAGGCGCCGACATTCAGACATAAAGAATATGCTGAATATAAAGCCGGGAGGAAGAAAATGCCGCCTGAACTGGCGATGGAGCTGCCGGTCATTAAAGAGGTGCTTGCAGCAATGAATATTAAGATCGTTGAGATGGAAGGCTTTGAAGCCGATGATCTCATCGGCACCATTGCCAGAGAAGCGGAAGAACAAGGACTGTCTCCTCTGATAATAACCGGGGACAAAGATGAATTTCAGCTGGCTACAGACATCACGCAGATCATTTTCACAAAGCGGGGCGTTTCACAGTTCGAACTGTATGACAGGGCCAGGATGATCGCGGAATACGGTTTTACGCCGACGCAGTTTATCGACTACAAGGGACTGATGGGCGATGCTTCTGATAACATTCCGGGCGTTCCGGGCGTAGGGCCGAAGACGGCCGGCCGGCTCATAGTCGAATACGGAAGCGTTGAAGGTGTCCTGGAAAATACAGACAAGCTGAAAAAAGGCAAAATGAGAGATAACATTGAAGAGTACGCGCAGCAGGCGCTTATGAGCAAACGTCTTGCGACCATCAATGTGAACGTTCCGCTGGAAATAGATTTTGACGATTATAAAAAAGAGGAGCCTGATATGAAGGCGCTCACAGAAATTTACAAAAAACTGGAGTTCAATTCGTTTCTGAGGAAGCTCGGATCGCAGGCAGGCGTGAAAGCCGCAGCGATATCGTCCCGGAAGGTCGTTGAAGAAGCGGAAATGCATATGATAACCGACGGTAACGGACTCAGTGAGCTTCTGGAAAAAATAGGGACCGGCGGGGAAATAACGCTGAAAATATTCGGAGATGCGGATCACCGTGATTCACCTGTAATGACAGGGGCTTCCGTACTTGCCGAAAAAGATTACTACTACATAGACTTCGGCGGAAGTCAGGCGGATGAACCGGGACTGCACAGGATATTTGCCTCAGCGGTATCATCACGCGGACTGCGGGTGACCGGACATGATCTGATTTATGATTACTATATGCTCATGTGCTGCGGCGCGGAAAAAATCATTACTGCATTTGACACATCAGTCGCCAAATACGTTCTTGATTCCGGAAGAAGCAACTACAGTCTTACTGTTCTTGCTGAAGAATATTTCGGTGAGGCAATAGAAACACAAAAGGACTTTCTTGATGCCGGGGCACAGATCGATATGTTCACAGATTTGAGGCCCAAATTCAGCGATTACGGACTCAGATGGTGCATGATCGTCACCAGACTGGCTGAGGCCGAGAAAGAAGAAATAGAAAACGGAGACCTCGGGACCGTGTTGTACGATGTGGAATTTCCTCTGGCCGAAGTAATGGCGTATATGGAGTATATTGGCTTTTCAGTGGACCGCGGCAAGCTCAGAGAGATCGGCGATGCGATCGGCAGTACTATCGACGGTCTGACATCAGAAATATATGATCTGGCAGGTGAGGAATTCAATATTAATTCAACCAGGCAGCTCGGACCGGTCCTTTTTGAAAAACTCGGGATACAGGCCGGCAAGAAAACGAAAACCGGATATTCCACAAATGCGGAGACACTCGAAAAACGTGCGGATGATCATCCGATAATTCCGAAGATACTGGAATACAGGACTTTGACAAAACTTAAGGGAACATATATAGACGGACTCATACCGCTCATAGCGAAAGACGGAAAGATACATGCGCATTTCAATCAGACTGTCGCGGCGACAGGCAGGATAAGCAGTTCCGATCCGAATCTGCAGAACATACCTATAAGGCAGGAACTCGGCCGTACAATCAGGAAAGCATTTGTTCCGCAGTCGGAAGAATACAAGCTGGTAGGAGCGGATTATTCTCAGATAGAGCTGAGAGTTCTTGCGCATATGAGTGATGACAGCGAGCTCATTTCCTCATTCAACAACGGTGAGGATATTCACAGGGCGACAGCGGCGAGAGTACTGGGCATACCTGAAGACGAAATCACTTCTCAGCAGAGAAGCCGGGCCAAGGCCGTGAATTTCGGAGTCATATACGGCATGAGTGCGTTCGGTCTTTCGTCGAATATACATGTTAGCCGGCAGGAAGCTGATGAATACATAAAACAGTATTTTGAAAAGCATCAGGCTGTCAAGAAATTCATGGACAGCCGCGTGGAATTCTGCAGGGAAAACGGATATGTCACAACTATCCTCGGCCGAAAGAGGATAATAAAAGAGATCAATGCATCACAGTATATGGTAAGGCAGCTGGGAGAAAGGCTGGCCATGAACAGCCCTATACAGGGAAGCGCCGCGGATATCATCAAAATCGCTATGATAAGAGTGCAGGATGCACTGCGAGGAATGAAATCGCATCTGATACTTCAGGTGCACGACGAACTGATCATAGAGACGCATAAAGAAGAAGAGGAAGCTGTGAAAAAAATACTAAGAGACTGCATGGAGAATGCGATGAAGCTTAAAGTCGCTCTCAGGGTTGATCTGAGTGAAGGCGGCAGCTGGTACGAAATGAAGTAGTGCAGATGTTTCGGGAGGAACGGTTTGAAGATAGGAATAACAGGAGGCATAGGCAGCGGAAAGTCGACTGTCACAGACTATATCACTGAACAGGGTTATCAGGTGTTTGACGCCGATAAAATTGCTCATGAAATTGTCATGCCTGACGGCAGAGCGATCGGCAGGCTGGTTTCGGCATTTGGTGAAGATATTGTCATGAAAGATGGAAATCTTGACAGAAAGGCGCTGGCTGCGATAGTATTCAGTGACAAAGAAAAGAGAAAGGTGCTCAATGATATAACACATGCGGAGATACGTGATATAATCATGAAAGGCCTTGAAAATCCGCAGAGCGATCCGGTGTTTGCAGATGTGCCGCTTCTGTTTGAAACAGGGTTTTACAAAGAGGTTGACCGCGTCTGGCTGGTAACGGCGCCGGAGGAGACCAGGATCAGAAGAGTATCTGAGAGAGACGGGGCTTCTTCCGCAGAGGTAAAGGCCAGAATAGACAGTCAGATGCCGGAATCTGAAAAACGCGCGCTTGCAGATAGGATTATAAATAACGACGGTTCTCTGGCAGAACTGTATGCTCAGATTGACAGGTTATTGGAAGAAATAAATGGATAGGACTATAAGCAAAAAGAAAATAAAATGGATCATTACTGCTGCAGCAGCGGTAATGATCTCAGTATGTCTCGCAGGATGCGGGACAGGAAGCAGCACGACTACTTCATCGGGAGGCACTGAATATCAGACTAAGAATGAGGTCCTTCTGGCAATGAACAGCGTGAAAACGCTGAATCCGGCCATATCTACAGATGAAGATACCTATTATATTACGAAGTTAATATATGACGGTCTGTATTCGCTTGACAATGAACTTACACCGACTAAGAATCTGGCCAAGAGGATCGCTGTAAATCAGGCGGCAAAGAGCATTACCGTTGTGCTGGTCAAAACGAATTTCCAGGACGGAAGACAGCTTACCGCGACGGATGTGGTTTTTTCGGTGCAGGCATATAAGGCTGAGGGGTCAAAATGCAGATATTATGATCTTGTCAAAGATATTACATCAGTAAGGAAAATCAACAGCAGGACCTGCAGGATATATTTCGATTCAGCCAGCGACATGTCGGTCGCGCATCTGACGTTTCCGATACTGCCGGCTCACAGATACGACTACAGTGTATCGACTCTTCTGGCGGCGAAACAAAATTTCAGACCTGTCGGAACGGGACAGTATAAGTATTCATCGTTTGATACTACGAGACTGCTGACACTTAAAGCATATGCGGATTATCACGGCGATATGGCGGTCAATACAGTAAAAATATCAGTAATACCTAATAAGAGCGCGGCATCGGCATTTAATCTGATTCAGTCGAGCACGATATCTCTGCTGATATCGAAAAGTCCGACCCGCGAGGGAAGCATAGAGAAATCGGCAGTGAAGATAAAGAATTTCGCGTCATCCCAGATGGAGATGATAGGATTTAATATCAAAAAGACGGAGATGGAGAATAAGACAATAAGGCAGGCGATTGCGACAGCAGTCAATAATAAGGCAATAATCCAGAACTGCTATTCCGGCAGCGGCATGCGCAACGATAATCTGTATTATCCGGGATATCTCGGGGTCAAGAGCTCAGGGGACCGTTATGCATATGATCTGGACAAAGCGGCTGTGCTTTTCGAGGACGCCGGATATGCCGATGACGATCATGATGATATGCTTGAGGATGAAGAGGGCAAGGAGCTTACGCTTACGATCCTGGTCAACAACAGCAGCACCAGATATTCTGCCGTTAAGATCATCAGCAGATCGCTGAAAAGTCTCGGCATACATGTCAATGTGGTCAGGAGCACGTCGGAGAAAGCTTATCTCAAGGCTCTGAAGAAGGGAGACTATGATCTGTTTTACGGCGGATACAGCATGAATGAACTCAGCGATCTGAGAGATATTCTGTCGACTGACGGGACATCGAACTTTATAGGATATTCGAATACTAAACTGGACAGATATCTGAATCAGATGGGTTTCGGCATTGAAGAGGATACAGCCGTCAATAAATATAAACAAATAAAGCAGGTAATAAACAGCGACTTGCCATATTACTGTGTACTGTATAAGACGTATGGCGCGATCAAGGCGCCTTCGCTGGAAGGAACTGTTTCACCTTCATTCAACAATTATTATTACGGGTGCGGAAACTGGAAGTGCAAATATGAAGTTACAGGTTCCAGCAGCACCAGTACAAATGCAACAGATAATGCCGCGGCAAACAAGACAAAATCGGCTGCCGGCAATAAATAAAAAAAAGACAAAAAAGGTGTTGAAAATACACTTGAAGAGTGTTATATTATAATAGCTGTTCGGGTGAACGGCTATATATGCGCCTGTGGCGGAATCGGCAGACGCGCACGCTTGAGGGGCGTGTGGGAGACCGTATCGGTTCAAATCCGATCAGGCGCACCATAATGATCAGGAAGCTGAGGCTTCCTGATTTTTTTATACAAAAAAGTACAGTTTCTTGGTATAATAATAAATCTACAGGGGAGAAAATATGCTGGCAGGTATAAGCGTCAAAAAACCATTCACTGTTCTGGTGGTAATAGTGCTGATAATAGTATTCGGTTTTGTTGCATTCAGCAAAATGACGCCGGATTTATTTCCTGCGTTCGATCTTCCTTATGTCGCGGTCATAACGACTGACAGCGGCGCTGCTCCGGAAGAGGTGGAAAAGACAGTCACATCACCTATGGAAGAGCAGATGGCAACTCTGGAGAATCTGAAAAGCATCAATTCCATATCAGCGGAAAATTATTCAATGATAATGCTCGAGTTCAACAACGGAGCGGATCTGAATACTGTGTCTGTAGATATCAGAGACAAGATAGATATGGTTTCGGGCCAGTTCGGCGATGCAGTCGAAAAACCGATCATATATAAGCTGAATCCGAATATGATACCTGTTACTATAGCGGCTGTCAGCAGAGAAGATACAAAGACTCCGGAGCTTTCATCGCTGGTTGAAAATACTCTCAGCAGAAAGCTGCAGGGAACTGAAGGGATAGCAAGTGTTACAGAATCAGGTCTTGTTGAACAGACGATAAATGTCAGACTCAGTCAGAAGAAAATCGACAAAGCGAACAAAAGAATGAAAGCGGCTGTTTCCGGACAATACGGCAGCAGCGAATCCGGGCTGAAAAAAAATATTGCCGCTGCGGAGAAAAAGCAGAGCCTGCTTGCAAAGTCCAAAAAACAAATAGAAGCACAGCAGACGCAGCTGACGGCCTTAAAAGGAACGGCAGGTGAAACGATCGACTCGATAAGGATCCTGGTATCGAAGAGGGACGATCTGAAAGCTTCCGGGAATACCGCGGCAGCGGCAGCAGTTCAGAAGCAGATAGATACGATGAAGAACAGTCTGACCGCCTATGACGGGCAGCTGAAAAGCATGGGGATCGACCTTGACACTATCGACAGCAGTCTTGCCTCAGTCAGCGCTGCCAAAGCCAGGCTTGCTGTCGGCTGTGATACTGCACTGCAGAAATTAGCGAATTCAATGTCGGAAGTGACATCTGGACAAAGCTCTATAGCTTCGGCGATTTCACAGCTGAAATCCTCTCTGGCACAGCTTAAAAGCGGCAGCAGCACGGCGGTCAATGCGGTGAATCTTGCCGGTTCGCTGACAAAGGCCAACATCGCTCAGCTTCTGGCGGCGCAGAATATAGATATGCCGGCGGGATACATATCGGACAGCGGCTCTGATCTTATGGTAAGCATCGGCAACAAGATCGATTCTGTCGACACACTGAAGAATCTGATCATCGCGGACAGCGGCATATCGGGCGTTGAACCGGTGAGGCTCGGCGATGTCGCGGCAGTAAGATATATGAACAACGGCAATGAAGTATACGCGAAAGTCAACGGCAAGGACGGGATACTTCTGACTTTCAACAAACAGTCCGATTATTCGACGGCGGAAGCCGCTGACAATGTGCAGACTGAATTTAAAAAACTCGAAAAAGAATACAAGGGGCTTAAGTTCGATACACTTTCAGATCAGGGGCAGTATATACACATGGTCATACGCTCTGTCCTGAATAACATTCTGCTGGGCGCGCTCCTGGCAGTGCTCATACTCATATTTTTCCTGAGAGACTGGAGACCGACACTGATAACAGCGCTGTCGATACCGATAAGCGTTACATTTGCCATAGTGCTGATGTATTTTACGGGTGTCACCGTGAATGTTATCTCGCTGGCGGGACTTGCGGTGGGCGTCGGCATGCTTGTGGACAATTCGATAGTAGTAATAGAAAATATCTACAGGCTCAGGGCGCTCGGATACGGCATGATAAAGGCTGCGGTTTCGGGCGCGTCACAGGTTGCAGGTGCGATCACAGCATCAACGCTGACGACTATATGTGTTTTCATACCGATCGTTTTCGTGCAGGGCCTTACCAGGGAACTCTTTGTCGATATGGCTCTCACCGTAGCGTATTCGCTGCTGGCAAGCCTTTTCATAGCGCTTACCATGGTGCCGGTGATGGGGTCGGTCATGCTGAAACAGCCAAAAGAAAATACTGTTCTGTCACATGACAGCAAAGCGATGCAGAAATATAAAAAAGCTGTGGAATGGGCGCTTGGTCACAAGGCTGCCGTGCTGATAGTTTCATGCGGGCTGCTTGTTCTTTCCGGTGTCGTCATTTTCGCGAGGGGATTCGTTTTCATGCCGAGTATGGCTACTCAGCAGATCTCTGTGCAGATAACTATGCCTGAGGAGACTACGAGGACTCAGGCCGAGAAGACCTGCGACAGCATCAGCTCAAAAGTACAGGGGATGACGGGGGTTGATACGGTGGGAGTGATGCTTTCAAGCACGACAACTTCAATGCTGGGGCTCGACGCTGGAGACAGCGATTATCATGACGTTTCGATGTATATACTGATGGACGATGAGCATGTCAAGGATGCACCGGCGACGGCGCGCAGGATAGAAGCGATGTCGAAGAAGTACAACTGCGACATTACTGCTGTGGGAGCAATGGACATCTCGTCATATTCATCATCACTCGGCGGTAATAGTATCAGCATGTATGTGTATTCAGACAATCTCGGCGACCTCAGGAATGCGGCCGTGAAGATCGAGAACAAAATGAGAACGATGAAGGGCGTAAAGGATGTGTCCAACATCAGCGATAAGTCAACTCCTGAACTTAAGGTTTCGATAAATAAGAACGCAGCTATGAAAAAAGGACTGACAGCTGCGCAGATATATTCCCAGATCTCGGCCGCGCTGCAGAAAAAGGTGACGGCGACATCCGTGCAGTATGACGGTGCATCGCGCGACGTGATAATAGAGGGCGGCATCGGTGCAGGCATGACAGAGAAAAGCCTCGGCAATTTCAAGCTTACAGCCGGGAGCAGTTCCGCGGCCGGCAGCGGTTCGACGGCAGCATCTTCTTCTGGTGCGGCGTCTTCTGTCAGACTGAAGGACGTTGCGGATATTTCGAAGAGCGAGTCGCTGAACATCATATACAGAGAGAATCAGAAGAGAATGGTCAATGTCACTGCCAATGCCGGCGACGGATATAATATTACTAAGACCACGGACAGGATAAAATCAGCGGTCGATAAGATGGATCTGCCGTCGTATGTTACTGTTGAATTCAGCGGCGAGTATGACACTATCATGGATGCCATGCGTCAGCTGGGCGAAATGCTTCTGCTCGGCATGCTGATGATTTATCTGATAATGGTCGCACAGTTCCAGTCGCTGAGGGCTCCGTTCATAGTAATGTTTACTGTTCCGCTGGCGTTCACAGGCGGCATGATAGGTCTCATCATCACGGGATACGAGTTAAGCGTCGTGTCTATGATCGGCTTCATTATGCTGCAGGGCGTAGTTGTCAACAACGCGATCGTTCTGATAGATTATCTCAATCAGCTGAGGATGGGCGGCATGGAGAAACGGCAGGCCATCGTAGAGGCCGGCGCAGCCAGAATAAGGCCTGTGCTGATGACGGCTCTGACGACGGTATTAGGGCTGATACCTCTTGCTGCGGGGATAGGGAACGGGTCTGAAATGATGCAGCCGGTGGCTATCGTATGCATTGGCGGACTGCTTTATGCTACGCTTATGACGCTGGTTGTAATTCCGGTAATGTACGATATTCTGGGGCGTAAAAAATTGCGCATTATTTCGGAGGAGGAGTTGACGATGACGGACGCATAATATATAATATTTCAATGTGCCGTTCTAGTTTATTTTAGGCGATTCAGGCCGGCGTGATGGAACTGGCAGACGTGCAGGATTCAAAATCCTGTGGTGGCAACACCGTATGGGTTCGATCCCCATCGCCGGCACCATGATAGAAAAGGTATATTCCAAAGGAGGAAATAATAATGAGTAGTTATGCTGGGCTTATATTTCTGGTTTTGATGATCGCAGTCATGTATTTCTTGATGATCAGACCTCAGAAGAAAAAGGAAAAAGAAGTCAATTCAATGAGAAGTGCGCTCCGTGTCGGTGATCAGATCATCACTATAGGAGGCATATGCGGAAAGATCGTCAAAACGAAAGACGAATCGATCGTCGTTCAGGTCGGTGCTGACAAAGTCAAGTTTGAAATGATGAGATGGGCAGTATCAAAGGTTGTGAATCCTGCGGAGAGAGCTCCTGAGAAACCTGAAGAAGAGCCGGAGGAAGAAGAAGTTAAACGTCCTATGCCTAAGAGATTAAAAACAAAGGCAGACCTTGAAGCTGAGAATGCGAGACTGGCTGAAGAGAAGGCAGCTGAAGAAGCAGATAAAGAAACTGCAGAAGAAGATGCAGAGACTGCAGAAGAAAACGCAGATAACAAGTAAGAATATTTTATTTGCAGCTCATAGGCTATCCAGCAGGATAGCCTATTTATTACGAATGGGAAGAATGCAGTCTTTGAACGGTCAAGGGTTGTATACAAGTACCAAAAAGTGTAAAATATAAGGTATGCAAAAATAAATTAAAGGCGGGTGCTAATATGAAAGACAGAACAAGGAAGGTTCTGGCCATACTGATCGTAGTTGTTACGGTCGCAGGCTGGTACGTTACGCTCTTTGGAATCGGCAGCATCAAAGCTGTCAAGGACAGTATCAAGCTCGGACTTGATATAAAGGGCGGAGTTTATGTTGTTTTGCAGGCAGATACAAACAAGACAGGATCTGAACTGACAAAACTCATGGAACAGACAAAGGAAGTAATAAATAAGCGTGTAGACGAGATGGGCATTGCAAATCCGACTGTTGCTATCGAAGGCAGCAAGAGGATCAGAGTCGAACTGCCGGGTGTCACGAATACTCAGGATGCTATCAAGCAGATCGGCAAAACTGCCAAACTCGAATTTACACTGGCAGACGGGACACACGTTCTCGACGGAGGGGACATCAAAAAAGCTGAATCGGGACAGAGTACTCAGAACAGCGGATATGTCGTAAATGTCGAAATGAGCAACAAGGGAGCCAAGGCCTTTGCCAAGGCGACTGAAAAATGCATGAACGGCGGGACATCGAAGAATATCTACGGTGACAGTGCAAAGAAAACGAGTATTGTTATTACACTGGACGGAGAAGTCATTTCCGCACCTGTGCCTAGTGAAGTTATTTCCGGAGGAAAATGCGAGATCTCAGGCAGCTTCACTAAGGCTTCGGCATCAAATCTGGCCGCACTCATAAGAGGCGGTTCGCTTCCTGTTTCGCTGCATGAAGTAACATCTTCATCTCAGACGGCTGAAATAGGATACAATGCACTCACTAAGAGCATAGAAGCAGGTATAGTTGGTCTGATCATAATATACCTCATTATGATATTCGGATACAGGATCATGGGCGTCGCTGCAGACCTGGCATTGACATTATATATATTGCTTATCGTCATAGCCATGGCAGTGATGGGGAGTGTTCTGACACTGCCGGGTATTGCAGGTATCATCCTGGGTATCGGAATGGCAGTAGACGGAAATGTAATTATTTTCTCACGAATAACGGAGGAGATAGTAGCGGGCAAGACCGTCAGGGTCGCTGTCCAGACCGGTTATAAACGGGCACTTACAACTATTATAGACTCGCAGGTGACAACACTTATCGCGACAGTGATACTGTATCAGATAGGTACAAGTGCTGTCAGAGGCTTTGCATGGACTCTGATGCTCTCTGTTATCGCCAGTATTTTCACTGCTGCATTCATTACTCAGATATTCCTGAATTTGCTTGCCGGCAGTCATAAATTCGGGACACCGAAAATGTTCGGAGTCGGAGCAGACGGCAGACCTGCATTTGATATAAAACGCGAGTTCAATTTTATCGGACGCAGAAAGATATTCTACTGCTGTTCTGCGGCAGTAATAGGGATCGGTCTGGTCGCATTCATAATCGGCGGTTTCAATTACGGCATAGATTTTACAGGCGGAACGATGATGCATATCAATATGCACAAACAGGTTTCCACTTCGGAAATCAAAGATGTCATGAAAGAAAACGGGGCCAATACAAAGCAGATGTCCGTTGTATTTTCAGGCACAGGAAATAAAGAAGTCATCATAAAAACTACAACTTCACTGGACAATGTTGCAAGAGACAAGATTATCAAAGATATGAAGAGTCAGTTCGGGATCAAAAATTCCGACATACTCGAAATAGAAAACTTCGGTGCCACTATAGGAAAGGAACTGCGGCATAATGCAATCGAAGCACTGCTACTGGCGGCGCTCGGTATGCTGATCTACATAAGGCTGCGATTCCGGGAATGGAAATTCGGAGCCGCCGCACTGGCAGGACTTCTGCACGATGTTCTGGTTGTGTGCGCGTTCTACGCAGTGTTCAGGATCACGGTAAACAACCCGTTTATTGCGGCTATCCTGACGGTTGTAGGATATTCGATCAATGATACGATTGTAATATTCGACAGAATAAGAGAAAATAACAGATTCATGAAGCGGACAAGTCAGATAGAGCTGATAAACAAGAGTATCAACCAGACGCTGACAAGATCAGTCATGACATCGTTCACGACACTGATAGTCATGGTTCCGCTTCTTCTGATGACGAATGCAACCATCAGAGAATTTATCCTCCCTCTTATGGTTGGTGTAATAACGGGAACATATTCATCGATATGCCTGTGTTCACCGTTATATTATCAGATGTCACATGCGAGTGAAGAATCATCGTATCAGAAACAAATCGCCGGTTCTTCCAAAAAGAAGAAGAGCAAGTACCAGGGGGCGCCAAAAAAAGACAAGGCGGCTGAAGCAATAGAAGTCAAGGCTGAAAATGTGCAGATCGAAGAACAGGATAATGTATCGGAGGTCAAAGCAGCACCTGCTGTTCAGAATAACGGAAGCAGTCAGAATAATTCCGGCAAAAAGAAAAAGTCGAAAAACAGCAAGAAAAAAGGGAAGAAGAAGTAATATTATTACACAGAGGGAGAGTTAATGGAGACCAGGCAGGAATTTCTGGACAGCATCACAGCAATAAATCCAAACTATGATATAGATTTTATATCACGGGCTTATGATGTCGCGGAAAAAATGCACACAGGTCAGCTCAGAAAATCCGGAGAACCGTATATCATACATCCCATGGCAGTCGCAAAAATACTGGCTGACCTTGGGATGGATGAAGCAACGGTTGCAGCAGGGCTTCTTCACGATATTGTGGAAGATACAGATTATTCCAAAGAACAGCTTACAGCTGATTTCGGAGAAGAAATCGCTCTCCTTGTCGATGGTGTCACGAAACTAAGTTCTCTTGTTGCCGACAGTAAAGAAATCAGACAGGCTGAGAGCATGAGAAAGATGTTCCTGGCCATGAGCAAAGACATCAGAGTACTGATCATAAAACTTGCCGACAGGCTGCACAATCTGAGAACAATAAACTACATGAGCGAGAAGAAGATCCATGACAAATGTCAGGAAACGCTGGATATATATGCACCGCTTGCCAGCCGTCTCGGGATCTTTGCCATGAAGTTCGAACTGGAAGATATTGCTATGAAGCATCTGTATCCCGAGGCATACAGAGATATCGAAATGAAGCTCAATGCCAAAAAGGACGAACGTCAGGCGGCTCTCGATCATGTTATTGAAGAGATAAAGGGTGCTTTGGAAAAGACGGATATCAGGTTTGAAATCTATGGCCGTTCAAAGCATTTTTACAGCATTTACCGCAAGATGGTTTATCAGAAGAAAGACATTGACGAGATTTTCGATCTGATGGCTGTCAGAGTAATAGTTGAGAATATCAAGGACTGTTATGCTGTCCTGGGTACAGTCCATACTATGTGGACGCCGATACCGGGAAGATTCAAAGATTATATTGCTATGCCTAAACCTAATATGTACCAGTCTCTTCATACCACTGTTATGGGAGATAACGGAAGACCGTTTGAAGTTCAGATCCGTACATATGAAATGCACCGGATCGCTGAATACGGTATTGCCGCGCACTGGAAATATAAAGAAGGCATTTCCAAAGATAAAGAAGAAGTCAAGCTTGCCTGGCTGAGGCAGGCGCTTGAATGGCAGGCCGATACAAAAGATCCGAAAGAGTTTATGGATACTCTGAAAGTCGATCTATTTGCCTCACAGGTTTTTGTCTTTACACCGGCGGGAGATGTAATGGAGCTCCCGGCGGGAGCAACTCCTCTGGATTTTGCATTCAAAGTCCATACTGATGTCGGAGTGAAGTGTATAGGGGCAAAAGTAAACGGGAAAATGGTCACTATCGACCATAAACTGGAAAACGGTGATATCGTCGAAATTCTGACGAACCCGAATTCAGGAGGACCATCAATAGACTGGCTGAATATTGCAAAGTCTACCACAGCCAGAAACAAGATCCGCCAGTGGCTCAAGAAAGAGTCAAAATCAGATAATGTTGAAAAAGGCAAGGATGCTCTCGACAAGTACATCAGAAAAAGAGGATATGATGTCAGGGATATCATAAGGAATGCATATATACTGAAGTGCACGAAAGAGATGAATTTCAACAATCCCGAAGAGCTCTACAATCAGCTGGCCAACGGAGGCACTTTCGTTGCCAAGACCGGCAAGATACTCATAGGATACTATGAACAGGAAAATGCTGAAGCCAGGAAAAAAGAAGAAAACACAGAAGATGTTTTGTTTAATGAGGAAAAAGCAAGGAATCGGGCCAAGGAACGTGCAAAGTCAAAGCGCGACAACCCGGGAGTCATTGTTAAAGGCATGGACAATCTGCTGATAAGGATGGCGCACTGCTGCAACCCTGTCCCGGGAGATGATATCGTAGGATTCATCACAAAAGGACGGGGTATTTCCGTACATAGAAGAGACTGTGTTAATATACAGGCTATGCCTCCGGACGAAAGGGCCAGATTCATAGAAGTGGAATGGGATCTCAGCAGAGGCAAGGAATATGATGCCGATGTTACGGTGGTATGCGATGACAGAAAAGGACTTTTTTCGGATCTTTCCAAAGTTTGTGAAAGTATGGATGTACGTATCGTAGGCGTAAACACAAAAATGGATCCGGATCAGGTGGTCACCATTATATTGACACTTTCAATATCGGATACTGCGCAGATGGCAAAGCTGCTTTTGAATCTCAAAAGCGTGCCGAGTGTTCTGGAAGTTTACAGGACGAACGCATAGGAGAAATGTAATGAATATCGAAAATATGCCGAGCGGATTTCTCATGGTAAATACATATCTCGTTACGGATGAGGATACTAACAAGGGCTTTATAGTCGATCCGGGCGGATATGATATAAAAATGGTGAAAAAAATCAGGGAAAGCAATGTCGATCTTGAATATATTATTCTGACGCACGGCCATTCAGATCATATCGGCGGTGTTGAAGAATATCAGAATGAATTTCCTGATGTAAAAGTTGTTGCATCGAAATATGAAACGGAAATGCTGGAAGATCCCGAACTGAATCAGTCGAAAATGTGGACAGGAGTCCCGGTCGCTGTGAAGGCGGATATAACAGTGGATGAGGGTGATACGCTGGATGTGGGCGGAATAAAGCTCAGATTCACGATGACGCCCGGCCATACAAAAGGCGGAATGTGCATTATTACAGACGGAGTTGTGTTCAGCGGTGATACGCTTTTCTGCGCTTCGGTCGGCAGGACGGATTTTGCCGGCGGCTCATTTGATGATCTGGCCAAGTCAGTTCATGAAAAATTGTTTGTGCTGCCGGATGAGACGAAAGTGCTGCCGGGGCATATGGGTCCGACGACTATCGGATTTGAAAAGGAGCATAATCCTTTTGTATAAAATAGTATTGCAGGGTGTCAGCAACAATCATGAATATGAAGAATTGATAAAGTTGTTCCTTCGTCCGGACGAATATGAGATCGCAGAAGCCGGCGACGCAGTGAATGCGGATTTTATTTTTACAGAGCAGGACGATAAAAACATCGTAAAAAGCAGGATATACGACGAGCTTTCAAGTCTTACCGGCGTCAGACCCTTATGGGGGATACTTACCGGGATCAGGCCGGTAAAACTTGCCGGAGAGCTTGTCAGGGATGCGAAAAAGCATGATGCAGAAGACGCATATGCCGCAGCGCGCAGGAAAATGATATCTTATTACCGCACAAGCGGTGAAAAGGCGGATCTGGCGCTGGATATATACAGGCTTCAGCAGGAAACTTTCGGAGCACCGCCGGAGAAAACAACAGGGGTATATATAGATATACCGTTCTGTCCCACAAGATGTCTGTACTGCAGTTTCGCATCAAATCAGACATCCTACAGTGAAACGCTCAGATATATGGAAGCCCTTTACCGGGAAATGGATTTTGTCGCTGATGAAATGAAGAACAAAGGCTGGTCCGCCGAGTCTATATATATTGGCGGAGGTACACCGTCTACTCTGGAAGATAAAGATTTCAGGCAGTTTCTTCTGAAAGTGAAGGATATGTTCGGGGGACCGGAGCTGGCCGAATTCACTGTTGAGATGGGGAGGCCGGATACTATTACTGCTGAGAAACTTGCAGCGGCGTTAAATGCAGGGGCCGGGAGAATAAGTATCAATCCGCAGACGATGAAGGATGAAACACTTGAACTGATCGGCAGAAAGCATGACAGTGCAGACATCAGAGCTGCTTTCGCTGAGGCGCAAAATGCAGGCATCAAAGTGATCAATGCCGATGTTATTGCAGGACTTCCGCTGGAAACGGCAGAGGATTTTGACAATACTCTGGCTGAAGTCGGGAAACTCGGACCGCAGAATATCACAGTGCATTCTCTGTCCGTAAAACGAGCGTCAAAGCTGGTGGAGATCGATAAGGATTTTCACTATAAACAGGCTGATCTGGTGTCGGAGATGCTCGAGAAGGCAAGATCGTATCTTGCAGAATGCGGATACAGGCCATATTATCTTTACAGGCAGAAACATATGTCGGGAGCTCAGGAAAATACGGGATATGCACTTCCGGGAGCGGAAGGCCTGTATAATGTCAGGATCATGGAAGAGGCGCAGACGATCATCGCCATGGGCGCTTCGGGAATGACTAAAGTCTTTTTCCCGGATGAAAACAGACTTGAACGTGTTCCTAACGTATCAAATTATGAAATATACATCGACAGGATCGATGAAATGATAGAGAGAAAGAAAGAAGGATTATTCAATGCTTACGAACGCACCTAAGGGTACCAAAGATATGCTGCCAAAAGACGCATACAAGTGGCACTATGTAGAAAAGGCTTTTGAGGAGCTTTGCAAACGTTACGGATTCAAGGAAATACGGACGCCTGTTTTTGAGCATACAGAGCTTTTTGTACGCGGAGTAGGCGGCACGACGGATGTGGTCCAGAAAGAAATGTACACATGGGAACAGGCAAAGAGGAGCCTGAGCCTTAGACCTGAAGGTACATCGCCGGTTGTGAGAGCGCTTGTGGAGAATAAGCTGTATGCGGAAGTACAGCCGACGAAGGTGTTTTATAACATATCCTGTTTTCGGTATGAAAAGCCTCAGTCGGGAAGACTGAGAGAGTTCCATCAGTTCGGGATCGAAACATTCGGAACGGACGATATGATGGCGGATGCGGAAATAATCGCTATGGCTGACGAGTTCCTTAAAATGATGGGTATAACCGATGTCGAACTGAGGATCAACAGCATAGGATGTCCTGAATGCAGAGAAAATTACAGAAAAGTGCTTAAAGAGTGGCTTGCTCCTAAATATGATCAGCTGTGCGATACATGCAAGAGCAGATATGAGACGAATCCGATGAGAATACTTGACTGTAAATCTCCGGAAGATCAGAAGCTTGTCGAAGGCGCGCCGGTAATGCTCGATTATTTGTGCGATGACTGCCGTGAGGCGTTCGAGGATCTTAAATCCGATCTGGAAGCTATGGATATAGCATATACGGTCGATCCGGGGATCGTAAGAGGCCTGGATTATTATACAAAGACGGCATTTGAATTTATTTCCGAGAATATCGGAGCGCAGAGTACGGTCTGCGGAGGAGGCAGATATGATTATCTTACCGAAGAGATAGGGGGACCGCATATGCCAGGCGTGGGATTCGGTCTGGGAATAGAGCGGCTGCTGATCACAATGGAAGAAAACGGCTTTGTTATTCCGGAACCGGAAGGACCGGATGCATTTATCGCTTTCATGGGCGACAGGGCCAAAAAATATGTTATAAAGCTCGTATCTGAACTCAGGAAGGCCGGTTTTTCAATAGAGATGGATTCGCTGGCGCGGAATCTGAAAGGGCAGTTCAAGTATGCAGACAGAGTCAACGCCAGAAAGACAATCGTGATCGGCGATGACGAACTCGAGTCGGGGCAGGCGACTGTCAAGGATATGGAGAGCGGAGAACAGAAAACCGTGGCATTTGAGGATATCACAGCATTACTGAAATAGATTATTACTGAAGGTGGAACAATGGAAAGCATTTTTAAAAGAACACATATGTGCGGTCAGCTCCGCGCAGGAGACATCGGAAAAGACGTCGTACTTAACGGCTGGGTAGCAAAAAGAAGAGATCTCGGGGGTCTTATCTTTTGTGATATCAGGGATAAAACCGGTATCACCCAGGTCGTATTTGACGATAAAATACCTAAGGAGCTTTTTGACAGGGCAGATTCGCTGAGAAGTGAATATGTTGTAGGTGTCAAAGGAAAAGTCAGGGAAAGGCAGTCGGCTAATCCGGACATTCCGACAGGAGATATCGAGATTTTTGCGAATGACCTTATTCTGTATGCAAAAGCGGAAACGCCGCCGATATATATTAAAGACGATGATAATGTAGATATGAATCTGAGACTAAAATACAGATATCTGGATCTCAGAAAGAAAAAGATGCAGGATAATCTTGCTTTCAGAGGTAAAGTCTGCAAGATAGCAAGAGATTATTTCTTCGATAACGGATTTACAGAGGTGGAAACGCCTGATCTGCAGAAACCGACGCCGGAAGGTTCAAGAGACTATCTGGTTCCAAGCAGAGTGCAGAAGGGAAGCTTTTATTCACTGCCGCAGTCTCCGCAGCTTTTTAAGCAGCTGCTGATGGTGGGTGGAACGGACAGGTATATACAGATAGCAAGATGTTTCAGAGATGAAGATCTTCGTGCTGACAGACAGCCTGAATTCACTCAGATAGATATGGAAATGTCGTTTATCGATGAAGATGATATCATTGCTGTAAACGAGGGTTTTTTAAAGAAGCTTTTCAAGGAAACAATGAATATCGATATACAGATTCCTCTCCCGCGTATGAAGTGGGAGGAGGCAATGACCAGATACGGCAGCGACAAGCCTGACACCAGATTCGGATTTGAGCTCCATGATCTTAGTCAGATGGATATTATCAGCAACACTGAATTCAAAGTATTTGCTGATGCGCTCGCCGGAGGCGGCAGCGTCAGAGGAATATGTATAACAGACGGTGCGGATAAATACAGCAGGAAACAGATCGACAAGATGACGGATCACATTAAGAGTTTCGGCGCCAGGGGAATGGTATGGATCAAAAAGACAGCCGACGGGATCACTTCGTCCGTCAATAAGTTCTTCAGCGAAGAAATGCTGGCGCAGATAGCAGCGGAATTCGATGCGGGAAACAATGATCTTATTCTGATCGTTGCCGACAAATCCAAAGTTGTCTTTGACAGTCTCGGATATCTGAGACGGGCGGTCGCGGAAGAGATGGGCCTTCTGGATCCTGCAGTGTTCAATATGTTATGGGTCGTGGATTTCCCGCTGTTTGAGTACAGTGAGGAAGAACAGAGATATGTTGCTGAACATCATCCGTTTACGCATCCTGCAGTTGAAGATATAGACAAACTGGAAGAACATCCTGAACTGTGTCATGCCAGAGCATACGATATTGTGATCAACGGTGTCGAAGCAGGCGGCGGAAGCATCAGAATACATGATAAGGATCTTCAGGATAAGATGTTCAGGGTCCTCGGCATGGATGACAGCACTATAGAAGAAAAATTCGGATTCCTGGTTGAAGCCTTCAAATACGGGGCACCTCCTCACGGCGGACTGGCATATGGTCTGGACAGACTGGTAATGCTCATGCTGGGTGAAGAGACTATAAGGGATGTCATAGCATTCCCGAAAAACCAGGCGGCACAGTGCATGGTATCAGGAGCACCGGGACCGGCAGCCGAGGAAGACCTCGATGAACTCGGGATAGAACTCGAGAAACAGGAATAATACAGTGAAAAGAGTCGGAGTGCTGGGCGGATCGTTTGATCCGGTACATTACGGGCATTTGTGTCTGGCGCAGGATGCAAGAGATATGGCAGGGCTTGATGAAGTAATACTGATGCCTGCAAAGCTTCAGCCGTTCAAGCTTGACAAACATCTGACAGAACCTGCAGACAGGCTGGAGATGCTTAGGATAGCTGCGATGCTGCTGGAAAACATTTCAGTGTCTTCAAAAGAGCTGGATGCGGACAGGATCTCATACACGGCGACAACACTGGGAGAACTCAGAGAAGAGTTCACAGACAGAGATAAACTGTATTTTATTACCGGGACCGATTCATTTATTGCTTTGGGTACATGGTATAAAGCCGATGAACTTCTTTCTGACAATGGCATTGTGGTCGGAATAAGACCGGGATATCGTGAAGATGAAGTCGAACAGAAATCCGCGCTGTACAGAACAGCATTCGGGACGGAAGTAATAATAATAAAAAACAGAAGGCTGGATATATCATCGACCGAAATAAGAGAAAGGGTAAGAAAAGGGGAGAGCACGGAAGGGCTTCTCCCGCAGGAAGTAAGAGATTATATCGATGAACACAGAATCTATAAATGATTACATAAAGGAACATTACTCGGAGAAACGGAGAATACATACGGAGGGCGTCCGGATAACTGCCGCTGACATGGCAGAACGTTTCGGGGCAGATCCTGACAAAGCTGAAACGGCGTCGCTTTTCCACGATATGTTCCGTGGAACACCTGTGGAGGATCTGAACAGAATGATCGATGAGACGGGCATTCCCGACAGGTACAAGGGCAATGCAAATCTGGCGCACGGCAAACTCGCTGCGGCAGTTATGAAACGAGACTGGGGAATAACAGATCAGGATATACTGAATGCCGTTTCATTTCATACTACAGGCAGAGCAGGAATGTCGCAGCTTGAGAAAGTGGTTTTTCTGGCGGATGCCATAGAGCCGAATCGTGATTATCCGGGAGTGGATATTCTGAGAAGACTGGCTGACGAGGATCTTGACAAGGCTTGTCTGGCAAGCCTGAGAGGAACAATAAGTTTTTTAGAGGAGCAGGGAAGTTTTATTGACCATGATACCATAGATGCCATGGAATGGTTCGCTGCTTCGGAAGGAGATAAACGAATGGAAACAAAAGACATCGCGCAGCTTGCAGCCGAAGCGATCGACAAAAATAAGGGATTTGATGTAATGATTATTGACATTGCTGCAAAATCTTCTTTCGCAGACTATTTTGTCCTTGCTTCAGGTGCAAATGAAAGGCAGATAGGCGCATTGCAGGAAGATGTCGAAGATGCGCTGGCGCAGAAGAACATTTTTGCAAAGAATATTGAAGGCAGAAAAGAGTCGGGATGGATACTTATGGACTACGGTGATATCATAGTAAATATGCTGACAGCTGAAATGAGAGAAAGATACAACATTGAAAAAGTGTGGGCAGATTGTAAAATGATCACGATGGAGGAGTAGTCATGGAAAATAAGTATAATCACGCAGCCATAGAAAAGAAGTGGCAGGATGTCTGGGAAACCACAAAACCGGATAAAGTTGAAGTAGATCATGATAAGAAGAAGTATTATGTTCTTGAAATGTTTCCGTATCCTTCGGGGAAACTTCACATGGGACATGTCAGGAACTATTCGATAGGAGATGTCGTTGCAAGATTCAAGAGGATGCAGGGATATAATGTATTGCATCCGATGGGTTTCGATTCTTTTGGTCTTCCAGCTGAAAATGCGGCTATTCAGCATAATATTCCTCCTGCAAAATGGACATGGGACAATATTCATGAGATGGAAGTACAGCTCCGTCAGCTGGGTCTATCATATGACTGGGACAGAGAAGTTCAGACATGCGATCCGAGTTATTATAAGTGGATGCAGTATATTTTCATACAGTTTTATAAAAAGGGACTTGCGTATAAGAAAGAAACTCAGGTCAACTGGTGCCCGGGCTGTCAGACAGTACTGGCTAATGAGCAGGTAGTTGACGGCAAGTGTGAGAGGTGCAAATCGCTGGTCGGCAAGAAAACACTGTCGCAGTGGTGCTTCAAGATCACTGACTATGCCGATAAGCTGCTCGAGGATCTCGATAATCTGCCGGGATGGCCGGAAAAAGTTAAGATCATGCAGAAAAACTGGATAGGCAAGAGCACAGGAGCGGAAGTAACGTTTGAGATCCAGGGATATGACAAAGGTCTGACAGTATTTACTACGCGTCCGGATACGCTTTTCGGCACGACATTCATGGTCCTTGCTCCTGAGCATCCTTATATCGATGATCTCATTCCGGAAGGCAGTGAATACAGAGCTGCCGTGGAAAAGTATATCGATGACGCCCAGCATATGACTGAAATCGAAAGAGGCGCTGCAAATAAACCAAAGACCGGTGTGTTCACAGGACGTTACGCAGTTGATCCTGTAAACGGAGCAATAGTTCCTATATATATCGCTGATTATGTAATGATGGGATACGGGACAGGCGCGATCATGGGCGTTCCGGCACACGACCAGAGAGACTTCGATTTCGCAAAGAAATTCGGCATTGATATTATTCCTGTTGTCGATTCAGATGATCCGTCTATCGATGTGAATGACCTTAAGGAGGCATTCGCCGCGGAAGGAAGAATGATCAATTCAGGCGAGTTCGACGGAATGAACAACCGTGATGCCATTCAGAAGATGTTTACCTGGCTCGAGGAAAAAGGCATCGGGAAAAAAGCGACCACATATAAACTCCGCGACTGGATAATTTCCAGACAGAGATACTGGGGCACGCCTATACCTATGATATGGTGCGACGACTGCGGATGGGTGCCTGAAAATGAGGAGAACCTTCCTGTCCTCCTCCCGGAAGATGTTGAGTTTACCGGCAAGGGCGAATCGCCTGTTGCGACAAGCAAAACATTCGTCGATACTGTATGTCCGAAGTGCGGAAAGCCTGCCAGGAGAGAAGTCGACACAATGGACACTTTCCTTGATTCATCCTGGTATCAGATAAGATACTGCGATCCGCGGAATGACGAAAAGTGCTGGGACAAGGAAGCAGCTGACTACTGGATGAATGTCGATCAGTATATCGGCGGCGTTGAACACGCTATCATGCATCTGCTTTATGCCAGATTCTTTGAGATGGCTCTGCATGACTGCGGACTTATTGAAGCGACTGAGCCGTTTGAAAACCTCCTGACACAGGGAATGGTAATAAAAGACGGCAAGAAAATGTCAAAATCGATCGGGAACATTGTCACTCCGCTCGACATCATAGATAAATACGGTGCGGATACGGCGAGACTGTTTATCCTTTTCGCAGCACCGCCTGACAGAGAGCTCGACTGGTCCGATGCAGGAGTAGAAGGCAGCTACCGTTTCATAAACAGAGTATACAGACTGGTTTATGATTTTGTTGAGAAATACGGCAGCGGTTCATCTTCGTATACCGTAAAAGACGCGCATGACAAGGAACTCAGATTCAGGCTCAATGCGACCTGCAAGAAGGTCGGAGACGATATAGATAAGAGATTCAGTTTCAATACGGCGATAAGCTCGATCATGGAACTGGTAAATGCAATGTATAAATATAAGGATGAAGACGATTTCAATGAAGAACTGTTCAGATGCGCAGTTGAAAATCTTGTAACTATGATGTCGCCTTTCACACCGCATGTCTGCGAGGAAATGTGGCAGCATCTCGGCAAGACCGAATCAGTGCACAAAGAAAAATGGCCTGTATGGGAAGCCGATGCAATGGAGAGAGAAGAAGTCGAAATCGTTATTCAGCTGAACGGCAAAATCAAGAAGAAGATGAACGTTAAAACCAATCTTGACAGAGACGGGCTGGAAAAAGAAGTTATGGCAAGTGACGAGGTCAAAGAACTGGTAGGCGGCAGGAACGTAGTAAAAGTAATCGCCGTACCGGACAAACTCGTGAATATAGTAGTTAAATAATTTGAACGGAAGGTATGAATGAACAACAGCAACAATAAAATAAAGTCGGGGAAAAGCGGAAGTCTGAAGATAATACCGCTGGGCGGTCTGGAAGAGATCGGAAAAAATCTGACTGCCCTGGAATACGGCAACGATATCATGATAATAGACTGCGGAATGTCTTTTCCCGATGACGATATGTACGGAATTGACGTTGTCATCCCCGATTTCACCTACCTTATCGAGAACGCCAAAAAGATAAGGGGAATCGTGATCACTCACGGACATGAGGATCACATCGGTGCAATACCGTATCTTGAGAAGAAGCTCAATGTCCCGATATGGGCCACCAAGCTTCCTCTTGGGCTGATAAAAAACAAGCTGGACGAGCACGGACTGAAATGCAGACTGCATGCAGTCGAGGCGGGAGATAAGATCAAGCTGGGAGTCTTCAAAGTGGAGACGATACGGACGACTCATTCGATCGCGGATTCCATATGTCTCTGCATAGATACACCTGTCGGCAGGATATTTCATTCCGGCGATTTCAAAGTCGATTTTACGCCTGTCGACGGTGAACCTATAGATCTCGGGAAACTTGCCGAGATCGGCAGAGAAGGCGTCCTGCTGATGATGTGCGACAGCACAAATGCAGTAAGGAGCGGATTCACAAGATCTGAAAAATTTGTCGGAGACGCGCTTGAGGATATATTCCGCGCCGCTAAAGACAGGATCATCGTAGCAACATTTTCATCCAATGTGCACAGGATACAGAAGATGATAGACATTGCGGTGATGTGTCACCGAAAAGTGGCTATATCAGGCAGAAGCATGATCAATGTTGTAACGCTCGCAATAGAGCTGGGATATCTGAAGATACCAAAAGGCGTACTGATAGATGTCAACAAGACAAAGAACATCTCGGATAAAGAGCTGGTGATAATCACAACAGGAAGTCAGGGCGAGCCGATGAGCGCGCTGGCCAGGATGGCGTCAAACGAGCATAAAGCAATAAAGATAAAGAAGGGAGATACTGTGATACTCTCGTCTAATCCTATACCGGGCAACGAAAAACTGGTTTCAAATATCGTGAACGAACTGTTCGAACTCGGTGCGGATGTCATATATTCGGATATTGCCGAGACGCATGTTTCGGGACACGCCTGCCAGGAGGAGCTCAAGCTGATCCACTCGCTGATAAAGCCGAGGTTCTTCATGCCGGTGCACGGAGAGTACAGACATCTCAAGGCGCACGCTGATCTGGCGCAGGAGCTCGGGATGAAAGAAAAAGACATCTTTATCATGCAGAACGGCGACTGTCTCCAGCTTACGCATAACAGGGCGCGTGTCATACCGAATGTAACGCAGGCTGACGGAGTAATGGTCGACGGCCTGGGTGTCGGCGATGTCGGGAATATAGTAATGAGAGACAGAAGACTTCTCTCGGAATCCGGACTGATTATCGTCGTATGCTCGATACAGAAAGGGACCGGTGAGATCGTATCCGGACCCGACCTCATTTCCAGAGGATTCGTATATGTCAGAGAAAACGAAGACCTTATGGGAGAAGCAAAAAAAGTGGTTGAAAAATCACTGGAAAGATGTTCAAAAAACAATAACAGAGACTGGAATTCAATGAAGGGCGCGGTCAGGGATGATCTGAGAAAGTTCATATATAACCGAACTGAGAGAAATCCGATCATATTGCCGATATTCATGGAAGTATAACAACCGGAACAGGAGGAAATTATGAACGTATATGATGAAGCTCACAATTTGCAGACGGCTATAAAGGAATCGGAAGAATTCAAGCAGTTTGATGCTGCAAGAAGAAAAATCGACGAGAATCCTCAGCTGAGCGGCATGCTGAAGGACTTCAGGGAGAAACAGATGGCGGTTCAGGCCAAGCAGCTTATCGGTGAAGAAGTAGGAGAAGAACTCATGGGAGCTGTTCAGCAGCTCTACGGCATTATTGCACAGGATCCTGCGGCAGCGGAGTATCTGCAGTGCGAAATGAGATTTTCGGTCATGATGAAAGATGTCTACGAGATACTGTCTGAAGTGGTCGGAATACCGCAGGCATAGCGGATACTTGTTATAAGCGGAATTTTTTGTTATAATATAACGCGTTCTCTGCAATGCAGAGCTGCAGATGAAATATGTAAACAATTTTATTAAGAAACGGAGAGATATATAATGATAAGCGCAGGAGAATTCAGAAAGGGTATGACGTTCGAAATGGACGGAGAGCCGAATGTCGTCATCGACTTCCAGCACGTTAAGCCGGGCAAGGGAGCGGCTTTTGTAAGAACAAAATACAGAAACATTCTTACGGGAGCAACAAGAGAAGAAGCGTTCAATCCGAACGACAAGTTCCCGAAGGCTCACATCGAAACAAAGCAGATGCAGTATCTTTATGCAGACGGAGATCTTTATTATTTTATGGATCAGGAGACATACGAGCAGATACCGCTCATGCAGGAACAGGTAGAAGAAGCAATGAAGTGGCTGAGAGAGAATGACGAAGCCACGATCAAATTCTATAAGGAGCAGGCATTTATGGTAGAAGCACCGAACTTCGTTGATCTTGTTGTTACAGAGACAGAGCCGGGAGTTAAGGGTGATACTGCTACAAACGTTACCAAAACGGCCACAGTTGAGACCGGCACCGATGTCCAGGTACCGATTTTTATCGAAGAAGGCGAACGCATACAGATAGATACGAGGACAGGCGAATACCTCGGAAGGTCCAAATAAGAATCGAAATCAAAAAACCGGGACGTATGTATAATGCGTCCCATAGTTTTTATATAGAGGGAGATAACGTATGGCCAAGAAAGCAGTGATCGGTGTACTGATACTGGCAGTCGTGATTATAGGCGGACTTTTCGGATATGTCCGAATTGAAGGAAGAGCAGTGGACAGCACATCTAAGGCCACTCAGATATTTACTGTGGAGCAGGGTACCGGAGCGGCTCAGATCGGATCATCACTTAAGACCAGAGGCCTGATAAGGAGCTACAGAGCTTTCATGCTGCAGGCGAAACTGAGCGGCAGTATCAGCAGAATGCAGGCCGGTTCCTACGCATTTTCAAAAGCTATGAGCATGTCAGAGATGATCAATGACATGGTCAGCGGGGATACAGCGGGGCAGACATTCACTGTCACAGAAGGAATGAGCATGGAAAAGATCGCAGCAATGCTTGCGAAGCAAGGCATATGTACAAAGAAAGCTTTCTATGCTGCTGCAGAAAAGAAGAGTTTTGAAGACTACAAGTTTTCGAAATATCTTGCTGATGATTCTGCAGCGAACAGGCTCGAAGGATTTCTGTATCCTGACACTTACGAGGTAGCCATAGGCGCATCTCCGAAAGAAGTGCTCGATGTGATGCTGAAGAATTTTGATGCGCATGTGACGGATAAGTACTACAAAGAGGCGAAAAAGCAGGGGACGAATATATATAAGATCATTACCGCTGCATCCATAATTCAGCGCGAAGCGGGAGTGACGGATGATATGCCGAAAGTGGCGAGCGTCATATATAACAGGCTGGATGCCGATATGTATCTGCAGATGGATTCAATTCTTTCATATATTACCAATGAAGATAAGGTAATAGCATCATATAGTGATACTAATATCGATTCGGCCTACAATCCTTATAAGAATAAGGGGCTTCCTCCCGGACCGATTTGTTCACCGGGCATAGATGCCATAGAAGCAGCTCTGGAACCGGCAGATACAAAGTATTTGTATTTTGTAGACAGCGAGAAGCTGGACGGAACGCTGAACTTCTCCGACAATGAGAAGCAGTTCTACAAAGACAAGGCGGCTTTTGAAAAAGCTTATAAAAAATCACAGGAAAACAAGTAGAAAGGCTGATAATTGGAAATAAGCAAAGATGAGGTGCTGGAGTATATCGGCGGGTTTTATGTACCCGAAGACGACGATATGGCGGCACTGAGAGAACTGAATGAAAAAGAAAATATTCCTCTCATATGGCGCGAGACAGAGATGATAATGGGGATGCTGCTTGATATCGCACAGCCGCATACGATCCTGGAAGTCGGGACCGCTGTCGGTTATTCGGCATGTTTTATGTCGAAGCACCTGGGAGGGGACGTAAAAGTAACGACTATAGAGAATGATTACGACAGATTCATGCAGGCCAATGAGAATGTGTCCAGGCAGAAATGTTCCGAAACAGTGAATCTTATCTGCGATGATGCAGTGCATGCGCTGAAGCAGCTGCATGACAGCGGGAGAATGTTCGACTTCGTGTTCATTGATGCGGCAAAAAGCCATTACAGCGAATTCTGGGACGAGGCGGTCAAGATGGTACATAAGGGCAGCATCATCGTATGCGATAATGTCCTCATGAGGTCGATGACGGTCATACCGCCGGATGAAGCCGAACACAAGCACAGAACGAATATAAGGAACATGAGGAATTTCCTCGAATACATTACAAATCTGGAAAATGTCAAAACAATAGTGACTGAAGCCGGAGACGGTCTCAGCATAAGTTATATCAGATAGGACAATGATGGATAAGATAGAATTGCTTGCTCCTGCGGGAGATCTTGAAAAACTGAAAACGGCTGTTGATTACGGGGCGGATGCCGTCTATTTCGGCGGAGAAATGTTCAGTCTGCGGGCCGGCGCGGGAAATTTCAGCGTGGAGGATATGATCGAGGGCATAGCATACGCGCATGAACGCGGTGTAAAGTGTCATCTTACGCTCAATATTTTTCCTCATAATGAGGATGTTGAACCGATCGAGGAATATCTTAAAAGGATCGCCGGGTTCGGGCTCGATGCGTTCATCGTTTCCGATCCGGGCACAATTTCAACGGTCATGGAACTTGTTCCGGATGCGGAGGTGCATCTTTCGACGCAGGCCAATATGACAAACTGGAAGACAGGGAAATTCTGGCAGGATATGGGCGTAAAGAGACTTGTGCTGGCGAGGGAGCTGACGCTGAAAGAAATAACAGAAATCAACGGGAAACTGCCGGGAATGGAAACGGAGTCGTTTGTGCACGGCGCAATGTGCATATCTTATTCGGGCAGATGTCTGCTGTCGAATTTCATGATCGAAAGAGACGCCAACCGCGGGATGTGCGCACATCCATGCAGATGGAAGTACCGTCTGGAAGAAGAAAAACGCCCGGGAGAGTATTACCCGGTAGAAGAGGATGACCGCGGAACATATATCCTGAACTCACGCGATCTCTGCATGATAGAGCATATGGATGATCTTATCAGAGCGGGTCTCAGATCTGTCAAGATAGAGGGCAGGATGAAGAGTATGTTTTATGTTGCAACAACGGTGGGAGCGTACAGGAAAGCAATAGATGCATATTATGATGACCCGGAGAATTATACGCCAGATCCGTCATGGATGACAGAGGTCAGAAAAGCGAGCCACAGGGAATTTACCACGGGCTTTTATTACAACAAACCGACGAATGAAGATCAGAACTATCTTACCAGCGCATATACCAGAGATTATTCGTTTATCGGAAAAGTGCTTTCTTATGATCATGAGACGGGAATGGCGGTCGTGGAGCAGCGGAACAAGATGAGCATCGGCGAGGAAATAGAGGTTTTCGGACCGGGCACTGATTTTTTCACGCAGATCCTGAGTGAAATGTATGATGAGGAAGGAACGCCTGTAGGATCAGCGCCGCATCCGCAGCAGATAGTCCGGATAAAGCTTGAGAAGCCGGCCGGTTACAACTTCCTGCTTAGAAAAAGAAAGACAGACATATAATTTTATTATATACTATTCGTGTAAATATGATATCAGAGTTACGAAAGGAGATCATCATATGGACGCAAGTCCTGACCCCGGAATATTGCCGGAAATAGAAATTGCCTTGTTATTGCTTATTTTACTGATAAACGGCCTGCTGACAGCAGTCGATAAAGCAATCGAATCGGTAAACAGAAACAATATCAGAGAAATGGCGGCAGACGGCAGCAAAAGAGCCGTGCGCCTTGTGAAAATATTTGACGATTCCAAGAGATTCATGTCGGCCACTACTGTGACCACTGTATTTTTCGCATTCCTTACGAGTGCGGTGACGATCAGCATGAGACAGTTTTCCATGCATGGTCTGTTCAGCGGGGTCAGATGCGGTACGTATATTGCCGATCTGCTGCTGATAATGATCGTATCTTGTATTTTCCTGGTCTTCGCAATATTTCTGCCGAGGCAGATAGCGCTTAAACATACAGAGAACACTGCCCTGAAACTTTCAGGTTATGCGGTTTTCTTTGCGCGCATATGTACGCCTTTCTCAGCGTTCGCGAGAGCAGTGACGGCAGTAATATTGAAACTGACGAGACAGGGACAGCTGGTGAGCGACGAACAGTTTTCCGAAGAAGAAGTCATGTCGATGCTTGAAGTCGGACAGGAGCAGGGTGATATCAAAGAAGAAGGCAAAAAGATGATAGACAGTATTTTTGCTTTTGATGATAAGCTCGCGTATGAAATCATGACTCCGCGTACGGATGTGTTCACGATAGACATCAATGACGACCCTGCGAATTATATGGAGCAGTTCATGGAAATGAGATATTCCAGGATACCTGTTTATGAAGGCGATCAGGATAACATCATCGGCATACTCAATATAAAGGATTATCTTGTTCATGCATACGATAAGGGATTTGAGAATGTCAAAATAGCGGAATTCCTGCGGAAGCCTGTGTTTGTTCCGGAGACGAAAAATATAGATTCATTGTTCTTCGAACTGCAGAATATTTCACAGCACATAGCTGTTCTGATAGACGAATACGGCGGATTTTCAGGCGTAGTCACGATGGAGGACATCATAGAGGAAATCGTAGGCGACATTGACGATGAATACGATAAGGAAGAACCTGAAATAGAAATGATCGACGATAATACATTTTACGTTGACGGAACTATGTACATCGACGACATAAATGAAGAGCTGGGAACAGATCTGGAATCAGACAACAGCGAAACGATCGGCGGTCTTCTTATAGATGTCCTGGGAGAGATACCGGACGAGGACGACAGCAAACAGCGCGTTGTGGAAATAGATAATTATACTTTTACTATCCTGTCAGTGCACGACAGACGTATAGCACGTGTGAAAATGCATATAGGCGAGAAGAAAACGGACGACGACAGCGACAGGGAAAATGCGGAACAGGAGAAAAAATGAAAGCGGCATTCCATACCTTAGGATGCAAAGTAAACCAGTATGAGACGGAGGCTCTGAAGGAAAACTTCAGAGCCGCCGGTTATGATATCGTGGAAGAAAATGATTTCGCCGATGTATATGTAATAAACACCTGTACAGTGACAGGGCTGGCTGACAGAAAGTCGCGTCAGTATATCAGGCGCATGAAGAAAATCAACCCGGACAGTTGCATTGCCGTGACGGGGTGCTATGTTCAGGTCAGTCCCGATGAAGTAATGGATATTCCCGGCGTGAACGTGGTCGCCGGCACGAACGAAAAGCATAATCTTTTGAAATACATAAGTGAATATCGCGGGGATGCTCCGGAAAAACATGTTCGAGATTACGACAATCTGGCGGAATATGAAGAAACAGGTATAATTACATCTATGAAATCGCGTACAAGAGCGTATATCAAGATCGAAGAAGGATGCAACCGTTTTTGTTCATATTGCGTGATCCCGTACGCGAGAGGACCGGTAAGGAGCAGAAGCGTTGCTGAGATCGCCGAGGAGGCCCGCAGACTATCAGATAACGGATTCAGGGAAATAATCCTCACCGGGATAAATACGGCGCTCTACGGCTCTGATTTCGGCGGCGAAGGGCAACTGATGCTTGAGGATCTGCTGGCGTGCCTGGAGAATCTTGACGGCGATTTCAGGATCAGGCTGAGTTCTCTTGAACCTACAGTCATAGATGAGAAATATGTCAGAAAGCTTTTCCGGTTCAGCAGGCTGTGTCACTCAATGCATCTTTCGCTCCAGAGCGGAAGCAGCGCGGTGCTTGCGTCGATGAACCGCAGATACGACCGGGAAGGATATCTCAGGATCGTGGAAGCGCTGCGGGAGTTCGATCCGTATTACGGCATCAGCACAGATATAATAACGGGATTTCCGGGAGAAACCGAGGACGATTTCCGGGACAGCCTGTCGCTGGTGGAAAAAGCTGAATTCTGCAAGGTGCATGCTTTTAAATATTCGAAGAGGACAGGCACGGCAGCGGCTGAAATGACCGGACAGGTGTCCCCGCAGGAAAAAAAATCCAGGTCCGAAAAACTTATTGCTGCCGGAAAGAAGACGGCAGAGGCATTCTTTGCAAAGAATGCCGGCAGGACGGAAAAAGTGCTTTTCGAGGAAGAAGGCAGCAGCGGCGGATACATGACAGGCTACACAGGTAATTTTATCCGTGTGTATGCCGGTTTTGATGAGAAAGCGCTGAATGATTTCAGCGAGACAGTGCTGGTAAAGCCTTTCCGGGACGGAATGCTGGGAGAAATAAAGCTCTGATTCTCCTTGCGGCACATCGCCGGATGATGTAGAATGAATGAAACACTTAAAACAATCAGACAATTAAGATAGGGGGGACAGCAAATGGAAGACTGCATATTCTGCAAGATAGCCAACAAGGAAATACCTTCGAAAACGGTATATGAAGACGATAAAATCTACAGTTTCTATGATCTTGAGCCGCAGGCTCCTGTTCATGTACTGATAATCCCGAAGAAGCATATCGCTTCTACGGATGATCTTACAGACGAAGATCAGGAACTGATGGGATATATGCTCTGCAAAGTCAAGGACATTGCAAAAGAGCTGGATCTCGTCAATGGATACAGGGTGGTCATTAACTGCGGTGAAGACGGATTTCAGACGGTAAAACACCTGCATATCCATCTTTTAGGCAAGAGAAAGTTGACATGGCCGCCGGGTTGATAGTATAATATCAAGGCGCTATAGGCATTATTTCGTAATGTCAGGAGGTGAAAAAGAATGGCACAGGTAATTGTAAAAGAGAACGAAAGCTTGGAAAGTGCTCTTAAGAGATTTAAGCGTTCATGCGCAAGGGACGGCGTTATGGCTGAAGTCAGAAAAAGAGAGCATTACGAAAAGCCAAGTGTTAAGAGAAAGAAGAAATCTGAAGCAGCCAGAAAAAAGGCCAGAAAATATTAATTCAGATCAAATCGGATTGGAAGTGTAAAGCTTGACATTAAGCGAAAGACTGATGGATGAGTACAAGAGCGCACTCAAAAGTCATGATGAACTCAGAAAAAGAACTATCAGTGCCGCCAGAGCTGCTGTAAAGCAGGTCGAGGTGGACGAAAGAAGAGAACTCAGCGATGATGATGTTGTCGCTATCCTGACTAAGCAGGTCAAGATGAGAAAAGACGCACTGCCGGATTTTGAAAAAGCGGGGCGTACTGACTTAGCGGATGCCTATAAAGCGGAGATCGGTGTTCTGTCTGAATATCTTCCCGAACAGCTTTCGGAAGAGGATATCACCAAGATCGTGAAAGAAGCGGCAGCAGATCTCGGTATCGACAGCGGGAAAAACAATATGGGAAAACTCATGGGAACTGTCATGCCGAAGGTCAAAGGCAAAGCCGATGGAAACGCGGTCAGAAAGATCATCGAAGATTTTCTCGGATAGAATTCAAAACAATCGAAAAATATGATTTTTTCTGCCGGCAGTGATCATACTGCCGGCAGTTTTTATGAAAATGCATTTCTTAATGCGACAGCATCTTCTTTAGTGGTATAATAGCCATATCCTAATATAAACACATCTATAAACAGGAGGACCGCGTTTATTGGAGAACATCATCAAGATCAGACTGCACGAAGGGCTCGACAGAGCGGAGCTTTTCGGAAATATGGACAAAAATCTCATATCGTTGAAGGACGCTCTCAAAGTCGATATCATCCAGCGTGACAATGAGCTGGTGATCAAAGGTGAAGATACCGGGAAAGCGGAGACTGTCATAAATGAACTTATAGGCATTATAGATTCCGGAGAGAATCTTGACAGCCAGAAGGTAAGCTATGTCATTTCTCTGGTGGAGAAGGGCCTTTCATATAAAGACGGGAATATCGACAGGGATATCATCTGCTATACACATATGGGGAAACCGCTCAAGCCGAAAACATTAGGACAGAAGGCATATGTGAATGCTATAAGGAACAAAGACATAGTATTCGGCATCGGTCCTGCGGGCACCGGCAAAACCTACATCGCAGTCGCGATGGCGGTCACAGCTTATAAGAAAAAACAAGTACAGAAAATCATACTGACGAGGCCGGCAGTGGAAGCAGGGGAAAGACTCGGGTTCCTGCCCGGAGATCTTCAGGAAAAAGTGGATCCGTACCTTCGCCCGCTTTATGATGCGCTTTACGATGTGCTCGGCCGCGACAGCGCAATGAGGCTTAAAGAAAAAGAAGTCATAGAAATCGTTCCGCTTGCATATATGCGGGGCCGTACGCTTGACAATTCATTTATTATTCTGGATGAAGCGCAGAATACGACAAAAGAGCAGATGAAGATGTCTCTTACGCGTATGGGATTCGGGTCTAAACTTATTGTAACAGGTGACATCACTCAGATCGATCTTCCGAGAGGAAAGAGATCCGGACTTGTGGAAGCATCAAAAGTGCTCAGAAATATCGACGATATAGGATTTTGCTATCTTAAAGATGTCGATGTAGTGCGGCATCAGCTTGTTAAAAAGATAATCGGCGCATATGAGAGATATTACAGAGAAAACCCGGGAGAAGATGAATGGAATTGATATTTGACGGAGCAGTTCCGTCCGCAGAAGCGGCGGACCTTATGAAAGAAGCCGCCGAAATGTGTCTGGCGCGCGAAGGCGTCAGAACTGAGGAAACCGAAGTCAGCGTTACTTTTGTCGGACTCGGGGAAATCCGGGCGATTAATAAAGAATACAGAGATATCGACAGTTCCACTGATGTTCTTTCTTTTCCGCAGTTCAACGACCCGCAGGAGATCCCTGCGGAGGGCAGGGTCAGCATCGGCGATGTCGTGATCTGCACGGAACAGGCATTACTGCAGGCTGAGGAATTCGGCCATTCTGAAGAGAGAGAACTCGTATATCTGTTCGTACACAGCATCTTTCATCTTCTCGGTTATGATCATATGAACGAGGAAGACAAAGAAGAAATGCGCAGGGCTGAAGAAGATATCATGTCGAATATAGGACTCAAGAGGTAATAATGTACAGAGAATTATATGAAAAAGCAAAGGCTGCGTATGTAAATGCATATGCGCCTTATTCAAAGCTGCATGTCGGTGCGGCAATTCTCTGCGGAGACGGCACCGTTTTCACGGGAGTCAATGTGGAGAATGCGTCGTACGGTGCGGGGATATGCGCCGAGCGTTCGGCTGCAGTAACGGCGGTGACACAGGGACACCGTGATTTTCGGGTGATAGCAATATGCTCGGATACGGGGGAGGCCTGGCCGTGCGGGATATGCAGGCAGTTTCTCTACGAATTTGCCCCGGACATGAAAGTCGTGACCGGAAACGATGCTGAGCATCTGGAAATACTCAGACTTACAGAATTATTACCGAAAGGATGGACACTGTGAAAAGCGGATTCATAAGCATAATCGGGAGACCGAATGTCGGGAAGTCGACACTGCTCAACGCTATAATCGGCGAGAAGGTCGCGATAGCGACAAATAAACCTCAGACAACAAGGAACACGATAAGAGGAATATATACTGATGATAAAAACGAAGTTCAGATGATTTTCATCGATACTCCGGGAATACATAAGCCGAGGAACAAGCTCGGAGAATTTATGACTGACAGCGCACTGGGGACATTCAGCGAAGTGGATGCGATACTTTTCCTTGTCGATGATCTTCTGGAGGCTGGGCCGGGAGACAAATATATAGTCGACCTGCTTAAGGATGTAAAAACGCCGAAATTCCTGATAATAAATAAAATAGATATCCTGGGGCCGGAAAAATATAAACGGATTTTTGAAGAGTATCAGGAGCTCGGAATATTTGAGAATATATTCGGGGTATCGGCGGCGAAAGGTACAAATGTAAACGATGTCATTTCCCTGACTGAAAGACTGATGCCGGAAGGTCCGATGTTTTTCCCGGCGGATATGATGACGGATTATCCGGAGAGATTTCTCGTCAGCGAGATCATCAGAGAAAAAACGCTCATGTATCTTGACGAGGAAGTGCCTCATGGAGTGGCAGTGGCTATTGAACAGTATGAAGAGACGGAGACAATAGACAATATCAGCGCCGTAATTTACTGTGAGAAAAAATCGCATAAGGGAATAATAATCGGCAAAGGCGGAAGAAAACTGAAAGGTATCGGAAAAGCTGCGAGGCAGGAGATCGAGGCTCTGCTCGGCTGCAAAGTTTATCTTCAGCTTTGGGTGAAAGTCAGAGAAAACTGGCGGGATTCCGATATTGCTCTTGCAAATTTCGGATATAAGGACCAGAGGTAAATGTTTTCGTACAGCGACGGGATCATTTTAAGACAGACGAAAATCCTGGGAGGACGCAGGATGATCCTTTTATTTACGCGGGATCTCGGTAAGATAAGTGCAGGCACAAGGATAGATGAAAAAAGCAAAAGCAAATCGGCGCTTGCGATGAGGCCGTTCGTTTACGGAAGGTATGAGATAAGAGATGTCCGCGGAAATAAATATATAAACAACGGTGAAGTGATCAGCAGTCATTTCAGGATAGGCGAGGATATCGATAAGTTCATGACGTGTTCATATGCACTGGAATTTGCCGGAAAGATCGCACTGGAAGACATGCCCATGCCCGGGCTTTTTGATATTACTGCCGGATTTCTGGATGCTATGGAAATCCGTAAAAGCAGTTTCGGTACGCTTCTTCTTGCATATATAGTGAAAGCGATGGCGGAAGCCGGGTATACGCCGGAGACAGGACACTGCGTTTCGTGCGGAAGAGAAAAAACGGCGGCAGCTTTTTCGGTAAGGGACGGAGGGATAATCTGCGAAGATTGTCTGAGGCAAAAGAAAGATACAGAATCGTTGATTTACGAAGTTGATTTTGGTATAGTAGATATATTAAGGTACTTTCTTGATAATCCCTTTGAATCCTTTGAAAGGCTTGCACTCGAAGAGTCGAAGCTCAAGCGGATGAGAGAGATCATGAAGCAGTATTCCGCTTATTATTTAGACCTTGGAGATCTAAAGAGCGAAAGTTTTTTAGCGGACGAATGATACAAAGGAGGTAGGACTATGGAAATCACATTAGAAAAAATCGAACTCGTGAAAGACAGAACAGGTGTCACTTATAAAGAGGCGAAAGACGCATTGGAAGCAGCTGACGGGAGTGTTGTTGATGCTATTATCAATATTGAGGATAATATCGACAACAGAGACAAAAAGAATGTCGGCGAACAGGGGGCCGCAGTTGTCGAAGCTATCGGCGATGCAGTCAAAAAAGGCAATGTTTCCAAAATCGTTGTAAAGAACAAGGACGGCGAAGTGCTTCTTAACATTCCTGTAAATGCAGGAATAATCGGTGCTGTTATCGCACCGTGGGGAGTTCTTGCGGGCATTATCGCATCGTTCGGATTCAAATGCATCGTAGAGATCGTGAAAGACGACGGCACTATTGTTGATGTCAGCGAGAGAGTAACTGAAAAAATCAACAAGGGAGTTGAAAAGGGTTCCGAGATCGCAGGACAGGTCAAGAGCAAAGGCGCACAGGTTTATGAAGATGTCAGAAGCGGCGATGCCATCGACAAGGCTGCTGATTTGAGAGACAAAGCTGCTGATCTGGCGGCCGGAGCGAAAGATAAATTCGGCGGCAAAGCCGAAGATATAGTGGATGAAGTCAAAGAAAAAGCTGAAGATGCTGCGGAAGAAGCAAAAGATGCTGTTGACGAAGTCAAGGATAAGGCAGAGGATATCGCTGATGATATCAAGGATAAATTCGATAAATAGAAGGGCAAGGAACATAATAAGATGAGCACAGAAGTTACTATGGACGCTATTGTCGCTCTTGCGAAGAACCGGGGATTTGTTTTCCCCGGCTCTGAGATTTACGGGGGATTGGCAAACAGCTGGGATTTCGGACCTTTGGGCGTGGAATTCTACAACAATATCAAAAAGGCATGGTGGAGGAAATTCGTACAGGAATCAAAATACAATGTAGGAATCGATGCCGCGATACTGATGAATCCTAAAACATGGGAAGCATCGGGACATGTCGGAGGGTTTTCGGATCCGCTGATAGACTGCAAAAATTGTCATTCCAGATTCAGAGCAGACAAACTCATTGAGGAATTCGTGCAGAACAGCAAGGGCGAGGAAATCATCGTAGACGGCTGGCCAAATGAAAAGCTGGAAGAATTCATCAGAGAGAACGGAATCACATGCCCGGACTGCGGAAAAACAGATTTCACGGATATCAGACAGTTCAACCTGATGTACAAGACATACCAGGGAGTTACGGATGATACCGCATCTCAGATATATCTGAGACCTGAAACAGCTCAGGGTATTTTCGTCAATTTCAAAAACGTCCAGAGAACTTCGCGAAAGAAGCTGCCGTTCGGCATCGCGCAGGTCGGAAAAGCATTCAGAAACGAAATAACACCGGGAAATTTCATCTTCCGCACAAGGGAGTTCGAGCAGATGGAAGTGGAATTCTTCTGCAAACCGGGAACAGATCTCGAGTGGCATGCATACTGGAAGGATTTCTGCAAAAATTTCCTTCTTTCACTGGGAATGCATGAAGAAAACATCAGACTCAGAGATCATGATCCTGAAGAACTGTCACATTACAGCACAGCAACGACAGATATCGAATACCTCTATCCGTTCGGATGGGGCGAACTGTGGGGCATTGCGGACAGGACGGATTTCGACCTCACACAGCATATGAATTTCTCAGGCGAAGATATGAGTTATCTGGAAGCCGATACAAAAGAAAAGTATGTGCCATATTGTATCGAACCGTCGGTAGGCGTGGGAAGAGCCGCATTGGCATTTCTGCTCGACGCTTATGATCAGGAAACAGTGAAAGATGCAAAAGGCAATGATGATACGAGGATAGTACTTCACCTTCATCCGGCACTGGCACCTTATAAAGCAGCGGTGCTCCCGCTTTCAAAGAAGCTGTCGGAGACGGCGGAGCCGATTTTCGAACAGCTGTCAAAGTACTTCAATGTACATTATGATGAAGCCGGTTCCATCGGAAAACGTTACAGAAGAGAAGATGAGGCAGGAACGCCGTTCTCTATCTGCGTGGATTTCGATACTGAGAATGACGGGTGTGTTACTATCCGTGACAGGGATACTATGGATCAGGTCAGAGTGCCTGTTGCCGAAGTCAGATCTTATATTGAGGAAAGACTGGTATTCTAGGAAGACGTGTGGATATGGACAAACTTGTTTATTCATTCAACGAAGGTTCAAAAGAAATGACATCTCTGCTGGGCAGCAAAGGAGCTAACCTGGCAGAGATGAATAAGATAGGCCTGCCGGTGCCGTACGGCATAATCGTTACGACTGAAGCCTGCAGGCGGTATTACGAGGACGGAGATATTGTAGTGTCCGATGTTGAGGACGCTGTTTTTGAAAAAATAGTGGATCTGGAAAAAATCGCCGGAAAAGAATTCGGAGACCCGTCAGATCCGCTTCTTTTATCGGTGAGGTCCGGTGCTAAAGTAACAATGCCGGGCATGATGCCGACTATTCTTGACCTGGGGCTGAACGACGAAACTGTAAACGGGCTGGCGCGGACTTTCGGCGACAGCAAGATGGCCTATGACTGTTACCGCAGATTCATAAGAACATACAGCCGCGTTGTCCTGGGGATCGACCGTTCGGAATTCGATGCCGTGCTGAATGCATTGCTGCAGAGCAGAGGGCTTTCTTATGTGGTGGATCTTGATACTGCCGGTATGAAGGATGTTGTTCAGGCATATAAAAACCTTGTTCTGAAGAAGACCGGACAGGCATTTCCTCAGAGCACCAGGACACAGCTGAAAAATGCTGTGAAAGGCCTTTTTGATTCGTGGTACAGCGATAAGGCCATGCTTTACAGGAGACTGCACAGTATTCCGTCTGACATGGGAACGGCAGTTACTATTCAGAGAATGGTTTATGGCAATCTGGGAACCACTTCCGGTACCGGAGCTGTTTTTACGAGAAGTCCGATAACAGGCGATAAAAAACTTTTCGGAGAATTCCTTACACAGGCCCAGGGCGAAGACCTTGTCTCCGGACTGAGAACTCCTGAACCAATTGAGAAGATGGCTGATGTATTTCCCGGTATTTATAAGAGTTTCATAAAAATAGTCGACCTTCTCGAAAAGCATTATACTGATATGCAGGATGTGGAATTTACGGTTGAAAACGGCAGATTATATATCATGCAGACAAAGTCTGCTAAAAGAACTGCTGTTTCGGCGGTGAAGATAGCCGTAGATATGGTTGAAGAAGGTCTGATATCAAAGGATACAGCCATAACCAGAGTCGATCCGATGCAGATTGGACAGCTCCTCGAAAAAACATTTGTTAAGATGGAGATCGCAAACATCGTTCCTTTGGCAAAAGGACTGCCTTCTTCACCTGGCGCAGCGTCCGGTGAGATATGCTTTTCTTCTTTCGATGCGCAGTCAAAAGTTGCGGAAGGAAAGAAAGTAATACTAATCAGGCAGGAGACATCGCCTGAAGATCTTGCCGGCATGGTAGTGTCGGAAGGAATATTAACTGAACGCGGCGGCATGACATCACATGCGGCAATGATAGCCAGAGGCATGGGCAAGAGCTGTATATCAGGTGCAGATATCATAGTCAATGAAAAAAAGAAGACCATGATGGTGTCCGGTGAAATATTCCGGGAAGGGGATCTTCTTTCTATTGACGGTACTACAGGTTTTGTATATAGAGGAAGACACAGAATAGAGCAGCCAAAGCTGACAGGCGATATTGAAACGATAATGGAATGGGCCGATAAAGTCAGAAATATCAAGGTCAGGGCCAATGTCGACACTGCTAAAGATGCTGTTCAGGCACTGCAGTTCGGCGCTGAAGGAGTAGGCTTGTGCAGGACCGAAAGGATGTTTCTTGAGGATGATAAAATGCCTCTGATAGCGAAGGTCCTCATTTCCGACAGCCAGACTGAAAGACGTGCGGTCCTTGACGAACTTTTCGACTGTCAGAAGGAAAAATTTATCGAGCTTTTCAGAGTGATGAAAGAACGCCCTGTTACAATAAGACTTCTGGATCCTCCCTTTCATGAGTTTTTCCCGCAGACGGAAGAAGAAATCACTGCACTAGCAGATGAACTCGGTATGAACAGAGAGGCTGTAAAAGCAAAAATCAGACTGAGACATGAATTCAATCCTATGCTTGGCGAGCGCGGAGTCAGACTTGCTGTTGAATATCCGGAAATAGCGGAAATGCAGACGCATGCGGCAGCTGAGGCGGTTATAGAAGTACAAGCTGAATTAGGTATACAGATCGTTCCGGAAATACTGGTTCCGCTGATAAGTATGAGCGAAGAATTTAAATATACCCGCCGAGTGATCGATAACACTATGGAAGGAGTTTTCGAAAAAACCGGGAAAAGATTCAGGTATAAAGTTGGCGCCATGATAGAAGTTCCGAGAGCAGCGCTTGTTGCTGACAGGATCGCCGAAAAAGCTGATTTCTTTTCTTTCGGGACCAATGACCTTACGCAGATGACATTCGGCTTTTCCCGGGATGACACAAATCATCTGATACAGGAATACCGCAGGAAAATGATAATGGATTTTGATCCGTTTAAAATTCTGGATAATTCGGGAGTCGGACGTCTGATCAAAAGTGCTGCGAAAATGGGGAGAGATACAAGAAGCAATCTCGATCTCGGTCTCTGCGGCAATCATGCCGGAAGTCCGGATACGATAGCTTTCTGCACGAAACTGGGGTTCGATTATGTATCATGCTCCACCTATACAGTACCTGCTGCCAGACTGTCTGCCGGACAGGCAGCCGTTCGTATGAAAAACGAAATGGAATAATCAGATCAGGGAGCTGACGTATTTTAGGGTAATCATCCTATGATGCGCAGCTCTCTTTTTGTTGCACGGATATGGTGAATGATTGGCGGTAAGGCGGATCCGGAGAGAAGTTTCTTCATTGCAGGTTGACAAAATGTGGAAGACACTGTATCATAAATGTAAATATATGGTAATTGGAGGTTTAAATGGAAAAGATCAAACTGGCGCTTGTCGCTGAAGATATAGATTACGGTATGGCACTGTCTGAATCGCTGATGTCGAATCAGGAACGTTTTTCTGTGGAATTATTTGATTCGGATGATCAGATATCTTACGAGACATGCGGTGCAGATCTCATATTATTCGATCATCCGGGAACCGCAAGGCCCGATAATCATATTGAACTTGTGGAAAAAGAATCCATGGCAGACAGAGAGCGGTTAAAGTATTTTAAATACGGCAGTTCCAGGGTGCTGGCCAATGAAATCGTATTTGTATACGGTGAGGTCAAAGGGCGCAGTATTATTTTTCCTGAAGATTCCGGTGTGAGGACGCATGCTTTTATTGCAGCCAGAGGAGGCGTCGGATGTACTTCAGTTGCTGTGGCCTATGCGCAGGAATCGGTGAGGTTCAGAGGCCTGAGTTCCATCTACATTTCACTGGAAGATATTGAATCGACAGAACAATACATGTATGCGGATGACGGAAAGGGCATTACGGAGTTCCTTTATTATCTGTTCAGCGGGAGAGAACATATATGTTCGTGCATTGAAGAATTTATCTGTTCGGATGAATACGGAGTCGAGGCGTTCAGGCCGGGCAGGGGTCTGAATCCGCTCAGAAATCTTTCTGAAGAAGAGTTCGATAAGTTCCTGGATTATCTGATCATGTGCGGAAGATACAGAGTCATAGTCATTGATATAGGGAATTCGCTTAATCATCTCAGTCTCAGGACCGTCGACAGGAGCGACAGGGTGTGCTGCATATGTGCTGACAGATCGGGCAGGCGTGAAGATCCCGGCGAATTGTGGCTGAACGAAAGCAGTGATGATTTCATCCGGGAAGAAAACGAGGAATATGAAGAGATACAAGAAGCAGACTGCAGACAGGAATCATATGAGCGGTACCTGAAATACAGGATCGGTGAAGATGTTGCCGGGAAGTGCATCATGGTAAAAAACCTTTGCCGTCCTGGAGAAAGCACAGAAAACAAAGGAACAGTCAGTATCGAAAATGACCCTGTGAGCTTTACAGCGCACAGGGGCAGAACGAAGATATCGATAGATAAAAGTTTCGGACTTGGCATTAAGGAACTGGCAGACGAAATGAGCCCGATATGATATAATATTTTCATGGAACATTTAGACCCTTTAATCATCGATCTCGCCATGATAATGGTGACAGCTGGAATAGTAACTCTTGTGTTCAAGAAGATCAAAATGCCGGTAGTGCTCGGCTATATTATTGCGGGTTTTTTGATAGGTCCGCATTTTCCGTGGCTTCCTTCCGTTTCCAGTATATCGAGTATAAATATATGGGCCAACATAGGTATAATATTTCTTATGTTCGCGCTTGGTCTGGAGTTTTCTTTCAAGAAAATATCGGACATGGGAGCAGGACCGATAATAACATCGCTGACCGTTGTTATCTGCATGGTTTTTGTCGGTTTCGGAGTCGGAGTATTGATGGGATGGTCGAGGATGGACAGTATTTTCCTGGGAGGGATGCTGTCGATGTCATCTACCATGATCATTTTAAAAGCTTTTGAAGAATACGATCTGAAAAACAAAAAATCGTCACAGATAATCCTCGGTGCACTGGTGATCGAGGATATCTGCGGCATTTTTATGATGATAATACTGTCTACAATATCTGTGGGAAACAATGTTTCGGGGATACAGCTGTTTTCTGAAATTGGAAAACTGATGCTTTTCCTTGTAATATGGCTGGCAGCCGGAATTTTTATTATTCCGACATTCCTGAATAAGATAAAGAAACTCATGAATGACGAGACAGCTGTTATAGTATCGCTCGGTATATGTCTTCTTATGGTAGTGATCGCTGATAAAATAGGATTCTCATCTGCTCTGGGCGCATTTCTGGCAGGATCGATCATTGCCGGTACCGTTTCTGCGGAAAGAATAGAGGGTCTTGTTGCACCGGTAAAGAATATGTTCGGCGCGATCTTCTTTGTATCGGTTGGAATGCTTGTTTTGCCGAATATGCTTCTCGAGTACTGGCTGCAGATATTGATTCTGACTGTGGTTACGATTTTCGGGCAGATGATTTTTTCGAGCCTCGGGATGCTGCTGGCCGGTCAGGACATGCATACTGCATTTACAGGCGGAGCAGCCATGGTCCAGATCGGTGAGTTTTCTTTTATTCTGGCCACTCTCGGGCAGTCGCTGGGCGTGATCAGCAGTTTTCTGTATCCGATCATCGTATGCGTATCAGTCATTACTATATTTACAACTCCGATATTTATTAAATCTTCCGAACGCATATACCGGATCGCGCTGAAAGTCATTCCGGCGAAGCTGCAGTCTGCCATTGAAAAAAATGCATCTGAAGCCCCTGAAAATCCGGAAAAAGATAATGACTGGAACAGGTATCTGAAAAAATATATGACAAGAACGCTTATATGCTGTGCTGCGCTGTATTTTATATATTTTACAGGGGCCAATTTTCTGGGCATTATGAGCAGAGTCATCGGCAATGAAATAACTCCGGCGGTCGAGACTGTTGTTGTGCTGGTTTTTATGATCGTGCCGATATCAGTAATGCTTTCCGGGAGAGGGCATCTTTATACAAAGTTGTGGCTTAAAAATCCGGCAAACAGAATACCGCTGATGACTCTCAGAATACTGAGGAGCATGATCGCGCTGTTCTTTGTCGGGATTACCATAAAACATTTTCTGGGAACATCATTCGTGATCATGGCTTTGCCGATCCTGATACTTTTTATTGTGATTGTCAGAACAGATTATATGCGCGGCAGATCGATCAAGCTCGAAGCGCGGTTTGTTGCAAATATAAATGAAAGAGTTCTGCATATGCGCAAAGCCGATCATACGACAACGGGGAGGCATGTCTGGCTGGGAGATAAACTGTTTGTGACAGAGTTTACTATGTCGCACTGCTGCCGGGGTTATTCCATCATAGATGTTTTTGACAATCGTTTTTTCGATGTAATGATCATGAAAATTATTCGCGGAGACAAACACATAAATATGCCCGGACCTGATCAAATGATCGTTGACGGTGACAGGCTTCAGGCGGTGAGCAGCCGTGATCAGCTGGAAGCGTTCATTCTGATGCTGGAAAAACAGGAGCATCTGACGACGCAGGGGGACCTGATACCGCTCCGCGAATATATGACGCTGGAAACGCTGGAACATGTGGAACCGGAAAATCAGATCATGTGCGTTGCCGTACCGGTCAAAAAAGAATACTTTTTTGCAGATAAGACTATCAAAACATCGGAATTCAGGAACAGATACAAGGGGTTTATCGTAGGACTGGAAAAAAATAATCTTCCGATAATAGATCCAAGCATAAATACAATCATCGAAAAAGGTGATATAATGTGGGTATTGGGAACAGCCGAAATGGCGGAGATGATGCTGGAGGACGGATTACTGGACGAAACTGTATAACTTAATATGTCAGATCAATATTTCTTTTAATATTTTTACGATAAGAGGTGGAAACATGAAAAAAGGAGATCTTAAATACGATGCTTTCGTAAGTATTCTTCACGAAGAGCTCGTACCGGCAATGGGATGTACGGAGCCGATTTCGCTGGCATTCGTTGCAGCTAAGGCAAGAGAGGTTCTCGGATGCCTTCCTGACAGCGTGGAAGTAGGCGGAAGCGGCAGTATAATCAAAAACGTCAAGAGCGTTATTGTGCCCCATACAGGAGGCATGAAAGGCATGGAAGCAGCTGCGGCGATAGGCATTGTGGCCGGAAAATCTGACCGTGAGCTGGAAGTTATTGCAGATGTTTCGGAAACACAGATAAAGGAAATGCACGACTTCCTTGATAATGTTCCGATCAAAGTTTATCACCAGAACAGCGGTCTGGTGTTTGACATCGTTGTAAAAGTATCTAAAGGAGATTCTTATGCCGTTGTAAGAGCGGCCAATAACCACACGAATATTGTTCATATTGAAAAAGACGGGGAAATCATTCTCGATCTCGATCCTGCAGCGGAGGGAAGCGAACAGCAGACCGACAGGTTTCTCCTCAACATGAAGGACATCTGGGAATTCATCAATGATGTCGATCTTGATGATATAAGAGACATTTTGGAAATACAAATCAAATATAATACAGCAATTGCTCAGGAAGGCATGGAAGGAAACTGGGGTGCGAATATAGGAAAGACCCTGATCAAGACATACGGAAATGATGTCAGGACCAGAGCCAAAGCTTATGCTGCAGCGGGATCTGATGCAAGAATGAGCGGATGCGAACTTCCTGTAGTGATCAATTCGGGAAGCGGCAACCAGGGAATCACCGTTACTATGCCTGTAGTGGTATATGCGGAAGAACTTCATAAAACAGAGGAAGAAAAACTGAGAGCGCTTGCGCTGGCCAATCTGGTCTCAGTTCATATAAAAACACCAATAGGTGTTTTATCTGCCTACTGCGGCGCAGTAAGTGCGGGAGCAGGTGCCGGCGCAGGAGTAGCATATCTCCTCGATAAGGACTATGATGAAGTATGTTCAGCGGTCACAAATGCTATATCTGCGATATCAGGTATAGTGTGCGACGGGGCGAAGGCATCATGCGCGATGAAAATAGTCAATGGAATCGAAGCAGGTATTTTCGGAGCAGACATGCATAAGAACGGGCAGGATTTCGTTTCGGGAGACGGAATAGTCGGTACTGACATCGAACAGACAATAGCGAATGTCGGCAAACTCGGAAAAGAGGGCATGGAAGGCACAAACGAAGAAATAATTGAAATCATGGTAGGCGGAAAATAATTGTCATAAATTTACAAAAAGCGCTTGCGTTATTACGCAGGCGCTTTTATAATGGACTAAATGAGATGGAAATATATGGTAATAACGATAAATCAAGGAAATAAAAGCAATGGATATGGATGTTAAAAAAATCATAAGTGAAGTCAGGCGCGACGTGACGGCAGAAGAAAGAGAGGTTGCTGATCTGGAAGTCATGGAGCTGATAGAGAAGAAGGTTTTCTCATCTGATGCCGCCCGGATGTTTTCGCACAGGGAAATCGACAGGATAGTCCGCAGAGCTTTTTACGCTATCCGGAAAGATCTCGATATAATCGAGCCTTACGCGGAAGACCCCGAAGTCACTGAGATAATGATAAACGGCAAAGACAATATTTTTATCGAGAAGAACGGCCGTATAGAAAAAACGGATATGTATTTCGAGGAGACGGCAGATCTGGAAGAAGTGATCCGCAGAGTTGCGTCTAAGGTGCATCGTGAGATCAACGAGCTGAATCCTATAGTGGATGCCAGACTCGATGACGGTTCGCGTGTAAATGCCGTATATAAGAACGTGGCGTTCGGAGGGCCGACATTTACGATACGGAAGTTCCCGGAAAAAGCCTACACGATGGACGATATGCTGCGTTTCGGGACCATTACTGCGGAATGCGCCGAATACTTGCATACACTTGTTCTAACGGGACACAATATTTTCATAAGCGGAGGGACTTCATCCGGAAAGACTACGCTGCTGAACGTACTTTCAAACTATATACCGAAGCACGAGAGGGTGATCGTGATAGAGGATTCGTTAGAGCTGCAGATAGAGAATATAGATAATATAGTCAGGCTGGAATGCAAGAATGCGAATGTGTCGGGGCGCGGCGGGGTCACGATGCGTGATCTCATAAAAACGAGTCTGCGGATGCGCCCGGACAGGATCATTGTAGGTGAAGTACGGGGCAGGGAAATCATCGATATGCTGGCAGCCATGAATACGGGACATGACGGGAGTCTCAGCACCGGGCACGGAAATTCAATAGAAGGGATGCTGAGGCGGCTGGAATCCATGTATCTGCAGGCGGCAAATTTCCCTATTGAAGCTATAAGGTCGCAGATAGTTGAAGGAATAGATGTAATTGTGCATCTCGGAAGGCTCGACGGGATCGGCAGGAGGGTGCTTGATGTATCTGAAATAGAAGGGATGGAGAGCGGCTGGATAAAGGTAAATAAACTGTTTGGATACCGTCCGGGGACGGGGCTGACCAGGACAGGGAACAGACTGATCAACAGAGAGAAGCTGGAGTTGAGAGGAGGTGCGGTCGATGGAGACAGATTACGGGAAATATGAGCTTTCCGGCAGTGAAAAGAAGCGTTTTTACGCGGCGGCTTATGCGGCGGTATTTGCGGTCTGCATGCTGTTCTATCACAGTGTTGTTCTGTCGGCTGTCTGCGGACTGTCGGTATATTTTTTTAAAGATATATATGCGGATCATCTGGCTGAAAAGAGAAAGACTGAACTGGCGCTTCAGTTCAGAGATCTGCTGTACTCTCTGTCTGCTTCTGTGGCCGCGGGAAGGCAGATGGGAGAAGCCCTGATCGAAGCAAATGAAAATCTGGGAGCGGTTTACGACAGCGATACTCCGATGATGAAGGAGCTCAGATATTTTGCCCGTAGCATCCGAGAAAACCATGAAAGCGAGGAAGATCTGCTGGTCGATTTTGCTGTACGGAGCAAAGTGGAAGACATAAAGAATTTTGTCGATGTGTATCTGGCCTGTCGGACAACAGGGGCTGATCTGGAAACTGTTATAGGAAATTCGACGGAGATTCTGATGGATAAAATAGATATCGAAAAGGAGATACGGGCGCTGACTGCGCAGAAACAGTTTGAAGGAAAAATAATCACTGTCATGCCGGTCGCCGTAGTAGTGCTGCTCAATATACTCTCACCTGATTATTTGTCGGTCATGTATTCCACGCTGACCGGAAGACTGCTGATGACGCTCTCTCTGGCCGGCATTGCTGTTTCATATATCATGACGCAGAAACTTATGAGAATAGAGGTGTAGGTATGAAAGCGGAAAGGTTGTACGGTTCCCGCGAAACGCTGAACAGCAGATACTACAAGCTGTACGGCGAAAAGGATTTCAGCGGCAGAATAGATGCGGACCGGAATAAGCTGAAGAAATTATATATCACGGTAACGGTGATTTTTGCAGCGGCGGCGGTGATCAGTATCATCGGGTATTTTACCGGCAGCAGCGGTGTTCATCTGGACCGGCGCGGGAATATCACATCTGTCGACAGACCTGCCGCAGACAGCGGCCGCATATACATAGATGCGGATGTTACCGCTGTGCGCGGAAGGCATAAGGCGGAGAAAAAAGAAAGACTGAAGATAGTACCCGAAGGGGTGGAAGGAGAAAGCGCGGGCGGCGCTGGAGACATCCTGTCTTCGGAGACGGCGGAGGAAAAACTGCAGCGGCAGATATCATCGGAGGTGCGCGCTGTAAACAGCGGAACAGAAGGATCCGCAATATTACTGCCTTCAGAGCTTGAGGACGGTACAAAGCTTTACTGGAAAGAACGTAAGGAAAATGATCTGCCCTATTTGCTGCTCGCCTTTTTCATGTCGGTGCTGATGATATATAAAACGGCGGACAGCAGATTGAAAAAGGAGGAGGAAGCCGCCCGGGATTCAATAATATGCGAGTTGCCGGGATTTATCAATAAAATCGTGCTGCTTCTTGAAGCAGGCATGGTGCTCAGCAAAGCGTTCGTGCAGATAATGGACGACTATGACAGGCTCAGGGAGGACGGACAGAAATACTATTACGAGCAGTTAAGGACCGTGAGGATAAGAATGAGAGATACCAACAGCCCCATGCACATTGAATTTGCAGCCTTTGCGAAAAGAAGCGGCGTGCGGGAGCTCATGAGACTCTCGAATATAATAAACGACAACATCAATAAAGGATTCGACCTCGTATCTAAACTCCGGAGGGAGAGCGAGGTCATGTGGTTCGAGAGGAAGAAAAGATCTGAAGAAAAAGGCAGGATCGCGGAGACGAAGCTGACTGTGCCGCTGATGATACTGCTTCTGGTACTGATAACGATAACAATCGCGCCGGCCATGATGGAGATGTAGCGCTGCTATTTGAAAGGAGATAAAAATGCTGAAGACTGTAAAGAATAAAAAAGGAATGGAGATGGTACAGGTCGCTATTCTGGTTGCGATCGCCATAATACTCGGACTGATTTTCAAATCAGAGATAGTGGAATTCGTCAATAAAGTATTTGATAATCTCAACGCCGGATTCTGATGATCAGGAACAGGAGAGGTTCTACGGTGGTAGAAGCAGCTGTGGCGCTGCCGCTGGTGATCCTGGCGGTAATAACGATGATTTATGTGCTTCTGAATATGTTCTGCGCCGTCAGGTCGGATGTGCGTCTTCATATCGCGGTCGGGGAGAGCGCAGGAATTTCCTCCGGAACGTGGTGTTCGTACAGGAATCATCCGCGGGATATTTCAATGTCCGGAAGCCGCTGCATGCTGAGAAAATGCATATACGGAACGGAAACTCTTCACTTCAGGCGTGCAGGACTGATGGACCATTCGATTGACAGGCAGATGGAAACACGGGGGTATATTACTGATGAAAAAAAATATATCAGATACAGCGATTTTTTTGACAGGGGATCGTAAGGGGAGTTCATCAGTTTTTCTGATGATGATAATGGCCTCAATGGCAGGGCTGGTGATTTCTCTGATTGCAGTAACAAATACTGTCGCCTCGGCCGGGGCAGCAGACAGCGTGTTTACATTAGCCGGCAGATCGGTGCTTGCCGAATATGACAGGGATCTCAAAGATGATTTCGGCATTTTCGCCTTCCGAGGAAGTCCTCCGGAGATCGAGGAGAAAATTTCGTTTTACGCCGGACATACTCTGGCCAGACATCCTTCATTCAGGATAAAGGATGTCAGAGCGGATACCTGCGAATACACTCTTATGAATACGGAGGCGTTTCGGCGGGAAATCACAGGATTTGCAAAATATGCGGCGGCGCGCGGTCTGGCAGACGGCACGGCGGGAGGAGAAAAAGGCGCGGGGCAGGAGGTGTCGTCGGGAACCGGACATCAAGGCAGCGGCGGGGTGCCGCGTGATTATGTCTTAAGGAACAGCATGATAATAAACGGGCTGCCTTCGAAGGAACTGGGAAAAGGAGGAAGCCTGTGGAAAAAAATCAATAAAATGATGCCGGAGTCGGGAAACGTATTCAGAAAAGGAACAGATAAATACTGGATGAACAAATACATTATGGGCACATTCAAAAACGCCCAGGATAACAGCGGCAGCAGAGATACATTTTTCAATTACGAAGCCGAATATATACTGGAAGGGCATTACAGCGATGAAAAAAACAGAAAGGCTTTCAAAAGAGAACTCATGCTGCTGCGAAACGCTGTGGATCTTCCGTACATACTGACTGATGCAAAAATGATGGCGGAGGTCACATCACTGGCGGCAAAACTGACTCCGGGACCGGAGGCCGCGGCAACGGAAGCTGTGCTTATCGAGGCCTGGGCTCTGGCCGAAGCTGAGAACGATATCGAAATACTGATGCGCGGAGGGAAAGTGCCTTTCCGGAAAACAGAAGAAACCTGGGCCGTGTCGCTGAAAAACGCCGTCAAAGGTACAGCCGGATACATTGATACCGGGTCAAAGCACGGTCTTACCTATCAGGGATATCTGCAGACGTTCCTGTTCTTCCAGGATGATGAAACAAAAACTGCGCGGATCATGGATCTCATTCAGATAAATATGAAGGGAACGAGCGACAGGAATTTTCTAATACGCGAATGCAATCTCGGGTTTGCATTCGGAGCAAAAGTCAATGGGAGGTCGTTCAGTTATGCGCATAAATACTAAGAGAGGTCATTATATGGTGGAAACTGCCGTATTTCTTCCGGTATTTATAATAGCTGTAATGACGATCGGCTGTTACATCAATGTGGTCGGAGCGGATGAAAATGTGATCCATGCCGCGGCGGACGAGGCCAGATATGCTGCACAGGAGGCATATACCGACAAAGAGGGCGGTGCCCTTGCTTCACTGACTGAGGGCAGGATATTATCAGAGGATCCCGATATAAGGGATGTGAATGTCAGAAACATGGTCTATCTGTACAGCGCGGATAATATAACGGATCTCATTTCGTTTGATATTGATTATGATGTGAGGATCCGGCTTCCGCTCCGGATCAGAGACGGCAATGAGCACAGTACTTCGATAATATGCAGAGGATTCACCGGTGCAGGACCGCAGAACAGGCCGATGAGTTTTGCCGCAATGGAGCATGAATACGATTCGAGAACCGTATATGTATTTCCTCATGAAGGGAAATGTTATCACAAAAAATCATGCACTTATGTTTCATCTAAGCCTGTTCAGATGACACTGAATGATCATGTCAGATCGAAATACCGGCCCTGTTCGCTGTGCTGTCCGGGCTCGCTGAACAACGGCTGCGCTGTTTACTGTTTCACAAAATACGGAGATATGTATCACAGAGGAAACTGCTCATGCATCGATAAATATTATATTCAGATGGAAAGATCCGAGGCCGAAGATAAAGGGTATGTTCCATGTTCAAAATGCGGAGGTGTTTAAATGAATTTAAAGGAAACGAATTATAAAGTGGAATATGAACGTGATATGATCCTGCCGTTCGAGGAACAAATGCTCACATCAGGAAAATGCGATTTTTCGATCCCGATGCATTTTACTTCATATGGAGACAGGAAGATCGTAAAATATAACTGCGACGGATATACTGCTCTGAGCGAAATAGTGCCGGCGGGGATCCGCAGCATATTTGAAATTATCGAGATGACGATGATCGTACTGAAGAAATCACAGGAATATCTTCTCGATCCACAGAAAATGACTCTGAGCAGAGATACTGTTTTTATTGATGTGAACGATTTCGATATCAGGATCGCATATGTCGCCGGAGATATATCGCTTTTAAATGATAAGATTGCATGCTTCATAAAATCATTTTCAGAAGACTGTGACCGCCAGGCATGCGGATATCTGGAAAAGACAGCAGAAACAGCGGCAGAACAAAATTTATCTCTTGACGGTATAATAAACTGCATTGGGGAAATCAAGAGAGAAATGCATATATGCGGAGTTAAGTAAATATGCAATGAAAAACGGGATGCCGAGGCATCCCGTTCATGCTGTCTTTGGAAATGTACCTGAGACTATCTGTCTCTCTGAGATCTTCTCTCGTTCTTTTTCCTGTCTCTGCATGCCTTGCATCTCTTTGGCTCGTTGTCAAATCCCTTTTCCTTGTAGAATTCCTGCTCTCCTACTGTGAATACGAATTCCTGTCCGCAGTCGACGCATACTAATGTCTTATCTTCCATGTTTCTGTTCCTCCATCATGAAAAAAATAACGTTTTACTAAAAAATTTTTCTTTGCTCTTTTCCTGATGGACCGTTTGGGTTCCGAATGGATCTATAGGCATATCAAAATTTCTCAAGTACTGTTCCATTATATTCCAATTATTCCCTTTTGTCTACTTGATGTTTTAAACAGAGAAATAGAATTCAAAAAACCGGGGTTAGAAATAGTTCCGGTGCGTTTTATTCCAAATATAATGCCGGCAAAGTATATGATGATTTTTGTACATATATTGCCTTGCTCTTTTTATATAATATAAATAGGTTATTGGGGACAGCTGCTGATGCAGCAGAAAGGGCAGGTATCAGATATGAAAGGAATAACGAAATACTACAGGGTCAGGGATTACGATCTGATTGGCAAGAAGGAGAACAATATATATTATCTTTTCCGCGGCGGTCAATGGCAGCAAGATAATGATAATATTATCACTGATCGTCTGCATGGATTTGATTCAGCCGCCGACCCGGGTGATCCATACGGATACGGAGACGAAGACATGCTGGAGCGGATAGAAGAAATTACTGCGGCCGGGGCAAGCGAAAGCATGCCGCTGGATGAGGTATGCATGAATGACCAAATGAAAAAGTCTATTATTATGATTCTGAAAAAATATGATCTGACGCATATTGAAAAAGAAGTCATCAGATGTCATGCTTCTATTGACGACTTGAAGGATAACATGGGCGGGGGACTTCCGCCTGATGCATTATTCGGGATCCGCGACAAGATAAAAGAATATTACTGCAGTCCGGCGAATCACGACGACCGCGGAATGTCGATCCCGGAGAAAATACCGGAAGATGTCAGACTGTACGAAAAAGGATGGCCGGGCCTGTATCTGCATCAGGCTGTTTTGCAGGCAAAAAATGCAGGGACAGACAAACTGGCCAAAGCGGCGGAAACTGCTGTTATCCTGAAAGAGTGGGGCGCAACGCAGGAAATGGTGATTGCCGCCATTCTTCATAGCTCGCTATATGGCCGTCCGGAAGAAATCGCCGGCATATGTGACTTTTATAGTGACAGTGTGACATCGATACTCAGCGGACTGCATTTCGATCAGGGGCGTACCTGGCACCAGAAAATGGCTGAGGATTATATCTGCGCGAAAGAATCGTCGATGAAATGCAGAGCGATCATTATGGCCGAGCTGATCACTGAATTAAGAGAACTGGAAAAAGAATTCCTTGATAATGACAGGTTGTCATCAGAGAATGATGAGGAAAAGCTCAGCCACGAAGAATATCTGTCCTGTTTAATTGACGCATTTGATGACTTGCAGGATGATGAACTGTGGAAAGATGACTACTGGATCATGCAGAATCTCTACAAAGAAATCTTTGTGAAATATTACATTTCCAACGACGGCAATATGCTGTATCAGATGGATGACTTAAACTGTTACGCCGTTATGAATGGCGTGTCAGAGTATATTGAGATGGATAGAAAGGATTTTAACATTGATGTCTGCAGAGAAATAACTCAGGAAAAAGCGGAACAGATCGAGAAAGAGTGGATGCCGGACATATATCCGTAGAATACGACAGATGTGGTGTAAATTGCCCTCGATTCATATTCCTTAAGCTGTCCCCGGCAAGTTAACCGGTTGTTCTGTTCATCATAGTATTCTGTCATACTGAACACTCTGCCCATGAGACATATTTCATAAGGTATTTGATACTAAGTGTTTACTTAATTATTGTTCATGACATTTACGGCCGGCCGTATAATCATTGCCAATCGGCCGCGGATCTGCAGACGGTGCGGAAATACGGATGTTGAGTTAAATCCGTTGATGCTCTATAATGATAAGATAAGTTGTCAGTAAACGGAGGAATAAAATGAATATAGCTAAGGGATTCAAAACGTATGCCGTTCTGATTGGTATAGTAATGCTGGTTCTTGGAGCAATATGCCTTTTCAGACCGCAGGTGATGGAAAGTCTGATCATCTGGATATTGGGTGCTGTGGTCATAGTTACGGGTGTGGTATATATATTTCAGGCAAAATCTGCGGCGGCAGCCGGAGACGGCTCTGCGGGCAGGATGATATCGGGGATATTACTGGTAATACTGGGCGTTGTCATGATAATATGTCAGGTCCTAACTAAAACGGCGATCGGAGTGGGGATAGCGGTCATGGCGTTTGCACTGGGAATAAACAGACTTATTGCCGCTTCGTCAGTCAAAAAATCAGCAGGCAACAACAAACCGGCATTCATTTCGGGAGTGCTTCATCTTGTGTTTGCCTGCCTCATGATTTTCGCGACATTTAAAATGCTTGATCTTATCATGGTTTTCATCGGAGTGTATCTGCTGTTCGCTGGCCTGACTATCACCCTGGCGGCGGCGATGTTCAAGGATCTTTGATTTCAGGGAAAGGATTATTATGATACCGCTTTCAACAAGGATGAGGCCCGAGTCTCTGGACGACTTTGTCGGACAGACGCACTTTATGTATAAGGGGTCCCTTCTTTACAATTCCATAAAAAACAGAACGTTCGATTCGGCGATTTTCTTTGGACCATCGGGCACCGGGAAAACTACGCTTGCGCGTATTGTCGCGCGTGAGATGGACGCCGGATTCGAAGAAATCAATGCCTCAACTACAGGGACAAAGGAACTGAAAGAACTGCTGGAAAATGCCAAAGTCAAGTTTTTCGGTCTGGAACAAAAGACGACTTATCTCTATGTCGATGAGGTCCACAGGTGGAACAAGCTGCAGCAGGATTCACTGCTCAAGGCGCTGGAGGACGGTGTCATCAGATTCATTGGCAGCACTACAGAAAACCCGTATTTCTCTATCAATAATGCGATACTGAGCAGAGTGGGCAGTATATACGAGTTTCGGCGTCTTACGAAAGACGATGTGCTGATGATATTGACCAAGGCCATGAATGATAAGGATCGCGGACTTGGGTCACTGGCAATAAAATGCGCTGACGGAGCGCTTGAGGTGCTTGCAGACATGGCAAACGGAGATGCCCGTATTGCCCTTGACACACTGGGCTTTATTGCGGATAATCTTTCAGAAGGAAGAGAAATAGATAATGCCATCATCGGAGAGGCAATGCAGCAGAGGACCACATTCTATGATAAAAGTGAGGATAAGTACAATCTGCTTTCAGCGCTTCAGAAGTCAGTCCGCGGATCAGACCCTGACGCCGCGGTACATTACCTTGCAAGGCTCATACAGGGTGGAGCTGATGAAAAAATGATAGGAAGGCGTCTGCTGGTGATGGCGAGCGAGGACATCGGCATGGCGTATCCGAATGCGATCACAGTAGTGAATGCCTGTGTGCAGGCGGCTCTGACAGTCGGGTTCCCGGAAGCGCAGATCAATTTTGCCGAAGCAGTAATACTGATGGCGTCATGTCCGAAGTCGAATCGGGCAGTGGAGGCGCTCTATGCCGCACAGTCAGATCTGGCGTCGCGGGAAATAGACGACGTACCGGCGCATCTTATGGATTCGCATTACAGCGGAGCGGGGAAACTCGGCAGAGGGAAAGGATACAAATATCCTCATGCTTACGGAGGATATGTAGAGCAGCAGTATCTGCCGGATAATCTATATAAAGAAGGTGTGGAATATTATCACCCGTCAGAAAACGGGACAGAAGCGTCATTTAAAAAATACCTTGAATCAATAGGAAAAAAGAAATGAAAAGAGAAATAATAAAAGCACCGCATTCCGGGTTCTGCTTCGGGGTGCAGCAGGCTATAGACAAGGCGGAAGAAACAGCTGCAGTGTACAGAAACAGAAAGATATACACGTGCGGTCAGCTGATCCATAATACAATGGTGACCGATCGACTGGCAGAGAAGGGAGTTACAATAATAAACGGTCCGGAGGAGGCAGAGAAAGGTTCTGTCATTATTGTCAGATCGCACGGAGAACCGAAGCGCTTTTATGATGCAGCGGAAGCGAGGGGACTTGAAGTAATAGATGCCACATGTCCCTATGTTGCGCGTATACATAAACTGGTGCACGATGCGCATGAAAACGGCGAACAGATAGTAATTGTCGGTACTGCGGATCATCCGGAGATAATAGGTGTAAACGGATGGTGCGGCGACAGCGCAGTCATTGTAAGAAACGGCAGCGATCCGGCGATAAATGATATTCCGTCTGACAAGGATCTGCTCGTTGTGGCGCAGACCACGCTGAGGAAAAGCTCTCTGGACGAAGTCACGAAGTATCTCGATGAAAACGACTTTCATTACCGCATTGAGAATACGATATGCAGCGCGACAGAAGAGAGACAGGCCGGATGCCGTGAAACGGCAGAAATTGTCGATTTGATGTTAGTAGTCGGAGATAAAAAAAGCTCAAATACAGGCAAGCTTTTCGAAATTGCCTCAAAATACTGTAAAAACGCCTTTTTTATTGAGAATAAAGCAGATTTACCATTGCAAGAAATCGTTAAATATAATAAAATAGGAATTGCGGCGGGTGCTTCGACGCCCGACTACGCAATTAAGGAGGTTATTTCTAACATGAGTGACAACATCACTGAAAACACAAACGAAGAAGAAATGAGCATGGCTGACGTCATGGACGAGATCGACAAATCTCTGAGACTGCCGCGCGCCGGGGAGTTAGTGACCGGAAAAGTTCTTCAGGTAACAGACAAGGAAGTTATCGTTAACCTTGGCTGCAAAAAAGACGGGATCATCCCTATTAACGAAATAACATTGGAAGGAGAAACGAAGCTCAGCGACCTGTTCAAAGAGGGCGATGAGATCCAGGCGAAAGTTCTGAAGACCGATGACGGTGACGGAACTATTCTGCTTTCAAAGAAAAAGTTAGAAGCAAGCGAGCACTGGAACGAAATCACCCAGGCTCTTGAGGATAAATCTACTATTGAAGTTCAGGTAGTCAGACAGGTAAACGGCGGCGTGATCGCGAACTACAAAGAAGTATCGGGATTCATTCCACTGTCGCAGCTTTCAGACAGATTCGTAGAAGATCTGACTGAGTTCGTTGGACAGACACTTACTGTCAAGATTTCCAGAGTTGATCCGAGAAGGGGCAAAGCTGTTTTCTCGCACAAGGCATATCTGAATGAAGAGAGACAGAAGGCTCTGAAGCAGATCTGGGAGAACATCCATGTTGACGATATCGTAGAAGGTACAGTCATGAGATTTACCGACTATGGTGCATTCGTAGACATCGGCGGTATTGACGGACTCCTTCACATTTCTGAGATTTCATGGGGCAAGCTCAAACATCCTCAGGAGGTGCTCAGCATCGGACAGAAGATTTCTGTCAAGATCTTATCAATGAATGCGGAGAAGGGAAAAATTTCTCTCGGTCTCAAGCAGACTACTCCGGAACCTTGGTCGGTCATCGACGAGAAATATCATGTCGGAGATGTCGTAAAAGGCAAGGTCGTACAGATCAAAGAGTACGGATGCTTTGTAGAACTCGAACCGGGACTGGACGGACTTGTTCATATCTCGGAAGTTCGTCATAAGAGAGTTGCGAATATCAGCGATGAACTTTCTATCGGTGAAAAAGTTGATACGAAGATCCTCGACATCGATAAGGACAGAAGAAGAATCAGTCTCAGCATCAAAGAGACGCTCGACGAAAATGACGAGCCGCTCATAAAGGCTGAAGAAGCTGAACCTGCTGTTGAAGAACCTGCTGAAGAACCTGCTGTTGAAGAAACAGTTGAAGCGGCTGAAGAAGCTCCTGTTGAAGAAGCAGTTGAAGCGATTGAAGAAGCCCCTGCGGAAGAAACAGCTGAAGCGGCTGAAGAAGCTCCTGCGGAAGAAACAGCTGAAGCGGCTGAAGAAGCTCCTGAAGAAGAATAATTTGCAATCAAGGAACGGCCTGCATGATATGCAAGCCGTTCTTTTATTTCGTTTTTATATTGCTGTTATCGTGCTTATCTGGCCAGGCCGATCATTTCCTTGGCGCTCTTGATGGTGATATCGGAAACACTTATTCCTGAAAGAAGTTTGGCGATTTCCGCAATTTTCTCATCATCATTCAGATGCTTGATCTGTGTATAAGTGTTATCACCGTCAGTATGTTTTTCTATTTTATAGTTATGATCTGCACAGGCAGCGATCTGCGGCAGGTGTGTTATGGTAATGATCTGATGTCTGTTCGCCATAACCTGCAGTTCTTTTCCTACAATGCTTGCTGTTTCCCCGCTGATGCCGCTGTCGATTTCGTCAAATATCATGGTGGAGATACCGTCGTATTCGCCGATGATTTTTTTGAATGCCAGCATGATTCTTGACATTTCACCGCCGGATGCAATTTTAGAAAGAGGCTTCAGCGGTTCGCCTTTATTTGTACTTATCAGGAATTCGACTTTGTCCATTCCTTCTTTTGTGTAATTTGGAAGTTTACTGAAGTTGATCGAAACCTGGGAATCCTTGAAATTCAAATTTTCCAGCTCTGCCTGTATTTTTGATTCCAGATCTGATGCAGCTGCTTTCCTGATGACTGTCAGTCTCTCGGTTTCTTCAGCCAGAAGCTCTTCCATTCGTATTTTATCTACACGTGCTGATTCCATGTCGGTTTCGATATTATCAAGAGCATAGAGTTCTTTCTTTCTCTTTTCGGCATGCTCGAGTATACCTTCGATCGTATCAGCGTATTTGCGTTTAAGCTCGTTGATGTAATTGAGCCTGTCACGCATATCCTCAATTTCTCCCTCGGAATAGGTTATTTTGTATTTGGCGTTTCTCAGGCTTCCTGAAACATCTTCTATCCTGTAATACAAATCAGAAAACTCATCTTCGAGCTGCGCTGCTTCTTTGGAAATATCGGATATTTCACGAAGGTTTTTCTGTATGCGCGACAGTCCGTCAAGTATTGAGTTATCGTCTTCAAATGCTTCTTTGTAGCAATTCTCGAATGCTGTGAATATCTTTTCTCGGTTTGTCTGTTCTTTGATATCTTCTTCGAGTCTTATATCTTCTCCCGGTACGAGATTTGCAATTTCGATATCATTGATTTCGAAATTGAGAAATTCTTTTTTCCTCTCATTGTCTTTAGCTTCTTCAACCAGTTTATCGTATGTGTCACATAACTCGTTGAACTGGTCATAAAGATCCGAGATTCTCTGTTTTGTACTGCCGGTAGCGCCGCTTTCATATTTGTCGACCAGTTTAATATGGCTGTCAACATTGAGAAGTGACTGATTGTCATATTGCCCGTGTGTGTCGGCAATTTTTGCGCACAGTTCTTTGAGCTGTGCCAGAGAAACTATTTCTCCGTCGATCCGGCACAGGTTCTTTCCGGTGTTTGATATTTCGCGCGAAATGACATATTCATTATTATGATGATCCGCGGTCATCTGAATGACTGCTTTGTCGCAGCCTGTGCGGACGAAATCCGAATCAGCCCTTGCACCTAATGCAAGGCTGACGGCTTCGACGAGAACTGACTTGCCGGAACCTGTTTCGCCGGTAATTACATTCAGTCCTTTTTGAAAATCTACATCTGCATCTTCAATTATTGCAAAATCCTTGATTGAAATGTGACTTATCATTATATTAACCTCGTTATTTTAATAAACTGCTGAACTCATCGACAAGATGAGGCGTATTGCTGTCATCGTCGACGATTATCATTATTGTATTATCTCCCGCAATACTGCCAATAACATGGGGAAAACTCATCGAATCGATAGCTTCTCCCGCAGCCGGGCCGCATCCGGACAGAGTTTTTACTATTATGAGATTTTTAGCCGATGCGACGGACGTGATAGTCTCTTTGAATATTTTTATAAAACGGTCAGAGATAGGACCATCGCCGTTGCTTGGGGCATACTTGTATTTGCCCGATGAAGACAGTGTTTTAACAAGCTGTAATTCTTTTATATCTCGAGAAACTGTAGCCTGTGTGACTTCGTATCCCGCGGCCTTCAGCATCTGACATAGTTTTTCCTGTGTCTCGATCTCATATGTGTTGATCAGTTCCAATACTTTGTTTTGTCTGGAATAACGCATATATTGCTCCTTTCAGTAGATATACTCTTTGGTATATGCCTAATAATTATAACATTAAATGCAAGTTTATTTCAACTCATTATTGGCAAACGCATGTTCTTTACAGCCCGGCAGGCCTGTGTTATAATTAACTGTGTTCGGAAGGAGGATGCAGTATGAGAATATTGGGCATCGACCCGGGATATGCTATCATGGGTTACGGGATCCTCGATATGAAGGGCAATCATTTTGATGTGGTCAGTTACGGCAGCATTACAACGGATTCAGATATGGAGATGCCGGACAGATTGAAACATTTATACAGTTCTTTGATGGATATCATCGCGGAGTACGAACCTGAGGTGGCGGCAATCGAAGAATTGTTTTATAATACTAACGCAAAAACGGTCATCAAAGTTGGAGAGGCAAGAGGCGTGGCCATTCTTGCCTGTGTTAATTCAGATGTCCCGGTCGAAGAATATACACCGCTGCAGATAAAGCAGGCATTGACGGGGAATGGAAGGGCCGATAAAAAGCAGGTGCAGTTTATGGTGAAAACTATACTGAATCTTGATGAAGTTCCTAAACCGGATGATACTGCGGATGCAGTTGCCGCTGCGATCACGCACGGAAATTCAGCGGGCGGACGCGCATTGTTAAGAAAGGTCAGAGGCAGATGATCCATTATATAAAAGGCACGATCGAAGCGAAATTTGAAAATGGAATAGTAGTAGAAACAGGCGGCATTGGATATGAGGTGTTTGTTCCGGTCGGGAGCAGTCTTTATCTTGCGAAACAGGGGACTGATGTTCAGGTCTTTATATCCATGATAGTAAAGGAAGACGATGTCAGTCTGTACGGGTTTCCATCTGAAAGCAGTCTGAACCTGTTCAAAAAGCTGATCACTGTAAACAGTGTTGGGGCAAAGGCCGCTATGGCGATATTGTCGGCTGTTTCCGATGAACAGCTTAAGAAGGCAATATTATTTGATGATGTGGATACTATTACAACGGCCAAAGGCGTAGGTAAAAAAATGGCTCAGAAAATAGTACTGGAACTCAAGGACAAACTTGATAAAACAGAGCTGTCGGCTGCGGGATTTGAAAGCGGTGAAGTTATTATTCCTGAAGGGGATTCGCGTGCAGAAGCAGTTGATGCACTTGTTTCGCTTGGATATTCACGAAGCGAGGCTACGGAGGCCCTGATCGGTATAAAAGAAAAAGATCTTACAGCTGAAGATTATATAAAGCTGGCACTTAAAAAAATATAACGAAAGGCATATGCGGCGATGGATGACAACGAGAGAATAACAGCAGCGAAGGCTGATACAGATGAAGAACTTCAGGAAGTGACGCTGCGGCCTCATTCGCTGGATCAGTATATTGGTCAGAAAAAGGTCACAGACAATCTTAAAGTTTTTATCGAAGCAGCACAGCAGAGGGGAGAACCGCTGGATCATGTGTTGTTTTACGGTCCTCCGGGACTGGGTAAAACAACGCTGGCCGGTATTATTGCCAACGAACTTGGTGTGGATATCCGGATAACTTCCGGTCCTGCCATAGGAAGAGCGGGAGATCTGGCTGCCATTCTTACAAATCTAAATGAAAATGATGTTCTTTTTATCGATGAAATACACAGATTGAATCGTTCAGTTGAGGAAGTTCTGTATTCTGCCATGGAGGATTATGCGCTGGATATCATTATCGGCAAGGGGCCTTCCGCCAGATCTATAAGGCTGGATCTGGCAAAATTCACGCTTATTGGCGCAACGACAAGGGCGGGAAGCCTTTCGGCTCCTTTAAGAGACCGATTCGGCGTAATATGCAAATTCGAAAATTACGAGACTGATGAACTCATGGAAATCATAGATCGTTCTTCGGGCATTCTCGGAGTGCCGATAGATGATGATTCAAAAAGGGAACTTGCCATGCGGTCAAGGGGAACGCCGCGTGTGGCCAACAGACTGCTGAAGCGTGTCAGAGATTTTTCACAGGTCAGGGGTGACGGCATTATTACACCGGAAGTGACTGTAAATGCGCTGGAAGCGCTGGGTGTAGATGAAATGGGGCTCGAACACTTGGACAGAGAGCTTCTTCGTGTTATTATAGAAAGGTTCCACGGCGGACCGGTAGGCATAGATACTATTGCCGCGGCTATAGGAGAAGAAAGAATAACGCTGGAAGACATATATGAACCGTATCTGATCCAGACAGGGCTCCTTTACAGGACTCAGAAGGGGAGGATGGTTTCTGATCTAGCATATAAACATATGGGGCTTCCTGTGCCTGACGATATCAGTGTCACAGAAGAAAGCGGCGATGACGGGGAACAGATAGAGATCAGGTGATTTGCGGCTGCCATATGTATATGGCAAAATGGAAGGATAATATGAAAGTAACGGATTTTGATTATGATCTCCCGGAGGAGCTCATAGCGCAGCATCCAAGTGACAGGAGAGACGACTGCAGGCTCATGATAGTCGATAGAAGTACAGGACAGATCGAACATGAGCATTTTTATGATATATTGAAATATCTTAAACCAACAGACTGTCTGGTCATGAATAACTCAAAAGTGATCCCGGCCAGACTTTTTGGAAGCAAACAGGGAACAGGAGCTCATATAGAGTTTCTTCTTACAAAACGCCTTGACGGGGACAGGTGGGAAACTATGGTTAGACCCGGCAGAAGATTGAAACCGGGAGATTCTGTCGTTTTTTCTCCTGATTTCGCGGCGGATATTATTGATTATGGAAAAGACGGCACAAGAATAGTTGAATTTCATTATAATGGAGTGTTCATGGAACGGCTCGAGGAACTGGGCGCTATGCCGCTTCCGCCTTATATAGAAAGACCTAGCACTGCTGAGGACAAAGACAGGTATCAGACTGTTTACGCAGACCCGGAAGGGTCGGTGGCGGCTCCGACGGCAGGATTACATTTTACAAAGGATCTTCTGCAACAGGCAGCAGATATGGGCGTAAAACTTGTTTATGTAACCCTGCATGTGGGGATCGGTACATTCAGACCTGTGAAAGTCGACAACATTGAAGATCATGAGATGCATTTTGAAGAGTATTATATCGATGAAGCATCGGCAGCGGTCATCAATGAAATCAAGGCCTCGGGCGGCAGGATAATTTCCGTAGGAACAACTTCCACAAGAACGCTGGAGAGCGCTGCGAAGCGCTGCGGAGATTCCTGGAAAGTCGAGGCGGGGCACGGCAGCACCGGGATATTTATTTATCCGGGATATGAATGGAAGATCGTAGACAGCCTTATTACTAACTTTCATCTGCCGAAGTCGACGCTGATGATGCTGATATCAGCGCTTTACGATCGGGAAAAGATACTGGCAGCATACCAGGAAGCGATAGATATGAGATACAGCTTTTTCAGTTACGGCGATGCCATGTTTATAGAATAAAATAATATTAAGATTGGAGATCATATATGACTGATGCAGTCACATACGAATTGTTGCATAAAGACAGATCAACAGGCGCAAGACGCGGAAGAATAACCACGCCGCATGGAACCATAGAAACACCGGTTTTCATGCCGGTAGGGACTCAGGCGACGGTCAAGGCCATGAGACCGGAACAGGTTGCCGAACTTGGCGCTGAGATCATACTGTCGAATACATATCATCTTTATCTCAGGCCGGGTTCGGATGTCATACGCGAGGCCGGCGGTCTGCATAAGTTTATGAACTGGAACAGACCGATCCTTACGGACAGCGGCGGATTTCAGGTATTCAGTCTTGCAGATCTCAGGGATATCACAGAAGAAGGCGTGGGCTTCAGATCTTATCTGGACGGATCGAAGCACATGTTTACGCCTGAAAAATCAATGGCGGTGCAGGAAGACCTGGGATCTGATATTATAATGGCTTTCGATGAATGTGCTCCTTATCCGGCAGACAGAGAATATGTGAAAAACTCACTGGAAAGAACGACAAGATGGCTGGAACGGTGTAAAACAGCCCATAAAAACGTTGAACAACAGTCGCTTTTCGGTATCATGCAGGGAGGCATGTATGATGATCTCAGAAAGCAGAGCGCCAGTGAAATAGTTGCTCTCGACCTTCCGGGATATGCAATAGGCGGACTTTCAGTAGGCGAGCCGAAAGACCTGATGCTGGAAGTACTGGATAAGTGTGTCGGGTATCTTCCTGACAATAAACCGCGTTATCTGATGGGAGTGGGAACTCCGGACTATCTTTTCGAGGGCGTGGAAAGAGGTCTGGACATGTTCGACTGCGTGCTGCCGACAAGGATCGCGAGGAACGGGACCGCACTTACTGCTCACGGAGCGGTGAATATAAAGAATGCAAAATTTGAACGGGATTTTACACCTCTCGATCATGAATGCGGCTGCTATACGTGCACTCATTATTCGAGAGCATATCTGCGTCATGTTTTTAAATCAAATGAAATAATATCTTCGATGCTGCTTTCAAATCACAATCTGTACTTTCTGGTACAGACGATGAGAAAAATAAGAGAAGCTATTGAAAATGACCGCTTTGCGGAATACAAAGAGGAGTTCTACGGAAAATATTATGGACATCTGTAAACACAATCATTTTTGCGGCGGGTGCCTGCATCAGGGGAAAACTTACGATTACCAGCTGGCCTGGAAGGAAGAGATACTTCGTTCCTGCCTTAAGGAAAATGGGCTGACTTGTCCGAGGATCGATCCGATCGAAGGAAGTCCGTCAATGTACCGTTATCGGAACAAGATGGAATATACTTTCGGAGATATGGAAAAGGGCGGCGAAATGACTCTTGGCATGCATCAGAAAAAAAGATACATGTCGGTCATAACGGTCGATGAATGTCAGCTGGTGGATGAGGATTTCAATAAAGTCCTCCGCGCAACGCTGGATTTCTGCATTGAAAAAGGATACACAAAATATCACAAGAAAACACATGAGGGGCTCATGAGGCATCTTATCGTCAGGAAGGGATACCACACACATGAACTTCTCATTAATATTGTTACGAGCACCGACGGATCCTTCGACGAAGAGCATTACTGCAATACTATCCGCGCGCTCAGTCTCGACAATGAACTGGTCGGCATCATTCACACATTAAATGACCACATCGCGGACAAGGTAACGTGCGAAGAAATGAGGATACTTTTCGGGCGCGATTATTATATGGAAAAAATCATGGGCCTCGATTTTAAGGTAAGCGCATTTTCTTTTTTCCAGACAAATGTCGAGGCAGTTGAAAGGCTGTATTCCGAGGCGCTCAGTCTTATCGATGATTTCGGAGGTAAGGAAGTAATGGATCTTTACTGCGGTGCCGGGACTATAACGCAGACGCTTGCGCTGAAGGCGCGTCATGTCACAGGGGTGGAAATAGTCGATGATGCTGTTGAATCAGCGAGAAAAAATGCTGAAATAAATAATCTCGGTAACTGCGATTTTGTGGCCGGTGATGTTCTTGAGGTGCTGCGTGGAATAAAAGACGGCACTAGAAAAGATATTCCCGCACCGGATGTGATTGTGGTTGATCCTCCGAGAGTAGGAGTACATCCGAAAGCTCTGGATCTGATCGCCGGCTACGGCGTACCACAGATACTCTATATTTCGTGCAATCCGAAAACGCTGTGCCAGAATATCAAATATCTGGAGCCGTACGGCTACAAGGCAGTATATATGAAGCCATTCGATAATTTCCCAATGACAAAGCATGTTGAGAGTGTTGTATTGATGTCAAAGGTAAAATAGAGAAGTGTACGAAAGGCTTGAAACCAATAGGTTTCGTGATTTACATGAAAGAAAAAGATGGATCCTGGGGATGCCGAAAAACAAGCAAAATCAAAGGCATTCAGAGGGTCGACTTGATGGAATCATCAAAGGTAAAGCGTATTGACGGGATGCACAGATTTTTGTGGTTGAATTGATGGTCTGGATGTTATTTCTTGGTAAAAGTATATAGCGACCCATCTTTGGATCTTGTGGTTCCGTTTCTGATCGGTTATAATTTAAGTGTATAAATTAAGAACCGAGGATATATCAATGTCAAGGAAAAAGAAAATATTATCTCCGACATATACGGAACTAATAATACCTACTTACAAGGCATTATTTGAATTGGGTGGATCCGGAAATAACTCTGAAATATGTGATAAGGTCATTGAACTAATGGATTTATCCGATGAAATAGTCGATGAAGCACATCTTGGCAGTGCAAATCAGAGCGAACTTGAATATCAGTTGGCTTGGGCACGTACGTACTTAAAGAACTACGGTGTGATTGAGAGAAGTGCTAGAAGCGTATGGTCAATAGCATCTGACTATACGGTTGGAGACGTAGAACTGAATCCTAAGGAAGTAATAGCTTTTACCGTAAGTAAGAACGCGGCTAAAAGAAAGGCAGAAAACGAACTGGAGACAGAAGAAGTCGATGATATTGAAATGGATTCAGTGGATGAAAATGATATCCCGGATGAAAATAAACCTTGGAGACAGAAATTATCTGAAGTCTTGATAAATATGGATCCATATGGATTTGAGCGATTGTCAAAGCGTGTATTACGTGAATGTGGATTTACACAAGTTGAGGTCACAAAAAAATCAGGTGATGGCGGTATCGATGGAACTGGGAAACTGAGGATAAATGGAATATTTAGTTTCAATGTAGCTTTTCAATGCAAGCGTTACAAAGGATTGGTAGGCGCCGGGGATATTAGGGACTTTCGTGGCTCGCTTACAACTGACATAGAAAAAGGTGTTTTCATAACAACCGGATCATTTTCAAAAGCAGCACGGGATGAAGCTTCTAACCCTGGGAAGCAGCAGATCGATCTTATAGATGGTGATGATTTTATAGATAAGCTTGCTGAATATGGTATAGGTGTAAAGCCAATCACTACATATGATATTGACGAAGAATTTTTCGAGAAAATATAAGATTGCCTGTGAATAGATTATCAACTTAATTATAATGTATCAAAAAACACATAACTCCTTAACAAATCAAGGAGTTATGTGTTTTTTTTTGTGAGATATTATTTTTTTAATTTTGATCTATGGTCAGTAAGATGGGGTTTCATATTTTCTGTTACGGAAATGGAAGAAATGCAGATAGGTTCAATTACAGAAGTAGCATTATAATATTAAAATCGAAGCAAAACAATTCAAAATACGGCGTCAAATACTTGACGCCGTAAATGGGAAGTGATATAATATAGAAACTATTTAATGCCATAAATGAGGGAATTCTATGAATGATTTAAGTAATTTTAAACTGTGGCTTACGGAGAATAAGAAATATTCTAGCAAGACGATAGGGAACATCGCCTCAAGATTTAATAGGGCAAATAAGATGCTGCCCTGGTTTAATGAGGCTGTTTATCAGTTCCAATTAGAACAAACCAACCAATATAAAATATTATCTGGGACAGTGAAGTCACAGATTAAAAAAGCAGTCAAATTGTATTCTGAGTTCGTTAACACTCCTAATGATCAAGTGCGTAGAAATGGAAATGCTGATATGAAAATACTATCATTATTTGCTAATATAGGTGTTGCTGAAGCTTATCTTAAAGAAATTGGATTTGATGTTGTTGTTGCCAATGAACTGATAGAAAGACGTGCTATTCTATATTCAAAAATATACCCAGAAACGCATATGATTTGTGGGGATATTACAGAAAAAACGGTATTTGATGAAATTATCAGCGAATCTTTGGAACGAGGAGTAGACATAATTATGGCGACCCCACCTTGCCAGGGTATGAGTACGGTTGGACAGATGCATGCAGACGATGTTAGAAATAGACTTGTTTGCCAAGTTATTGAGGCGGTTAAGGAGATCAATCCCAAGTATGTGATGATTGAAAATGTACCGAGTTTTTTTAGCACAGAAATTGTTGTAAAAGAAGAAAAAATCCTTATCCCTGAATTATTAACCAGAGAAGTTGGTGCAGACTATCACATTCACAAAGAGGTCATTGATACCAAAGACTATTCTGTGCCGCAAACCAGAGAGCGAGCTATCGTTTTAATGACAAGAAAAGATCAAAATGTGGATTGGGTTGTCCCAGATAAGGATGAAGTGATAATAACAATGCGCGATGCCATAGGCAATTTACCAAAGTTGGATCCGTTTATTACGGATGTCAATGAAAAAGAGCTTCTAGAGATAGTTCCTCACTACTATGAGCGTGCTAAGCAGGCAGAGGCAATTTCTAAGTGGCATATTCCACCACATCATATTAAGAGACAAGTTATTGCAATGCAACACACACCATCAGGTCAAACCGCATTTGATAATGATGTCTATTATCCAATTACAGTAGAAGGTAAAGCTGTAAAGGGCTTTAGAAATACATATAAAAGGCAAAACTGGGATTCTCCAGCATATACAGTAACTATGGATAATAGAAAAATATCATCACAGAACAATGTCCATCCAGGTTTAAAAGAATATGAGGATGAGAATGGTGATGATATATATTCTGATGCAAGGGCATTGACTTTATATGAACTTATGAAAATTATGAGCATTCCGGATAGTTGGCCAGTGCCAGATGATACTTCTGAAGCTTTTTTAAGAAGAATAATTGGGGAAGGTATACCACCGTTGTTTGTAAAGAAAGTCTTTGAGAACTTAAAACAGGAGAAATGAGTATGTCAAAATTAAGAGGCTTATCGTTATTTGCTAATGTTGGTATAGCGGAAGCATATATGAAAGATATAGGTGTGGATATTTTGTTGGCAAACGAAATAGATGAGGAAAGAGCGAGGTTTTATCAGACTGTTTACCCAGATACCCATATGGTTTGTGGAGATATAACTGATGATGTAATCAGAAACCAAATTGTAGATGAAGCTATAAAGCAGCGGATAGATTTTGTTATAGCAACACCGCCGTGCCAAGGTATGAGCGAGGCAGGTTTACGTTTGGAATTCGACCCAAGAAATCAGTTAGTTTCCTATGCAGTGGATGTGATTAAAAAAGTCAGGCCGAGATTTGCATTACTTGAAAATGTACCAAAACAGTTGACTACAAAAATTCTTTGTGGTGAAGAAATAGTTTTGATACCAGAATATATTAAGCGTGAACTTGGAATGGAATATACCTTTAATAAAGAAACATTAGTAATGGCGAAAGATTATGGAGTACCACAGTTACGAGAACGAAATATTTTCCTACTTGTGCGCAATGATTTGGATGTTGTTTGGGAATTTCCTGAAAAACAAAAAGAAATAACTCTGTATGAGGCGATAGGAAGCATTCCTTCACTTGATCCTAAACTTCGAGATGGGATGGATGTGACTATTGAGAAATTTCCAAACTATGAGAAAAGACGAGATGCTGCACTGGCTATTTCAAAGTGGCACTTTCCTCCGACACATTCTTGGAAACAAGTAGAATGGATGATGCATACACCTACAGGAAAATCGGCAATTTACAACGAGAAATATTATCCACAAAAAGCCGACGGTACACCAGTAAAGGCACACCATAATCATTATAGAAGATTAAAATGGGATATGCCTTGTAGGACAATAACACAAAATAACGGTGTTATCTCATCATTAGCCTGTGTTCATCCTGGGAGACCCTATATAGGACCTGATGGTGAAGAACTTTATTCAGATGCACGAGTTCTTACCATTTATGAATTGTTGATAGTAATGTCATTGCCATTGGATTGGCCAATTCCAGAGTGGGCATCAGAGACCTTTATTCGACGGGTGTTAGGCGAGGGAATACCTTCAAAACTGGTTATGGAAATAATGAATGTGCTTCTGAAACAGATATAGGAGAATAATTATGGGTAAGATAGTGATGCCAAAAAACAGTGCGTTATTGAATGAAATAGAGTCTGTTTTACAGATTTATTATGAAGCAGAAACTTGGATTACGAATGATGAGTATAAAACAAAGCTAAAAGCAATAATTGGAGATGACCAGTATTCTTCGTCCTATACAAAAAAAGCTCAGATTACTTCGTACTTTGGATTTACAATTTGGGAAGATATCCATAATACTCAATCTAGAAGAAGGATAACTGATTCTGGTAAACAGATGTATGAAGCAATAAAAACAAATGATACTGCTCAACTGCAAGCGGTTTTAATGAATGCTCTTGAAACTGTAAAATTCGGTAGAAACAATTATGGTTGCCCAGATAGCAATTCAGATGTTGAACCGCCGGCTTTGTATATAAGAGCAATATTGGATTTGGGATATTTGACTTATCGTGAATTTGCTTTTATGTTGTGGAAACTTGAAGATTTGGGAGCAAATTATACAGATACGTTGGTAGAGTTAAGAACATTAAGAAGCTCTGGCACGATTGAGTTAGGTGAAGAAGCTAATAAGTACGCTGATTGCAAGCCAATAATGATTCTTGCTAGATGGGGATTTCTGTCTGAAGATGAAAGTGATACGACGGGGGGAAAACATATTATAATTGCCCCAGAGGTGTTGGAAAAATATGAGGCAAGACTTCGCAATTTGAAAATATACAACATTGATATGGACTGTGATCAACCGATAGTTGATGACGAAGCAAATGATTTAAGCACTGATGAATATCTTAAAGCAGCACAGATAATTAAAGATCATATTTCGGAAAACGGTCTGGTTTTTAATGAGTCTGAAGAAGAGATAGCTTCTATTGTCAGTGAGTTTCGTGAGAAATTCGCACCAGATAAATTAGAAGCATTAAATGATGATGCCCTGTTGCATACCATGTTTTATACAAATGATGCTTCTAATGATAGCCTATGCTATTGGCTTGAATTTCATCCACAGGTGAAAGTGTACTTTGGTAGTATAGCAGGTGGATCTGCACTTAAGTTTGGTTTATATCAACACAAGGAAGATGGGATTTGGTACACCGGTAGTCCGGTAAAACAAGAAAGCTTATCAAATGAACAGGCTTTGGAATTGGGAAAACATATAAGAGATTGTCTTGTACGTGGAGCCCACATTATTGGTGAAGCACAGTTGGAATCGCCAGAGGATTACGAAATATTAGATGAGTTGCTTAATAAAGAAATTGGTAAATATGCAGGGTATGCTTGGTTTCAGAAATATTTTCAAATGATTTATCCGGATAAGATTACTATATTTTATTCTTCAGACTGGCAAAATCATGTTTTATATTCCTTGGGTATTAGACCTTGTGAAAAGTCCTATGTGAAAAATGGACAGATTAATATAGTAAAGAAACACACAGGACTCAATAATGTTTTCTTTGGTGATGCATTTTATGATAAATTTGGTGGAGTAAAACATTTCCTCCGTCTCGGAAGTAGTGATGAAGATGGAAAATATGCTGCTGATTGGAAAAAGAAAAAAATTGTTGCTATAGGTTGGCCGCAAATAGGCTCACTTGAAGAATTTAGGCAAGGAAACAATTTGAATAAAAAGGCAGTATTTGAATCCTTGTTAGATAAATATTATAAAGACGATAATCGAATTGCATCTCGCAAAGCAGGTGAAATATTGAGCTTTTACAATGCCAATGCGGATTCGATATTCACGGTTATGGATGGCGAAAAACTGATTAGCTTTGTTGATGAGCCTGGAGAGTATTATTTTGACGAGAAGGAAAATATGGCACATTGCAGACCTGGCACATGGCATCTTTGTTTCTCACCAGATGAGGAACTTCCAAATAAAGCCGAAGGACATCTGACAACATGTATTGAGATGTCTGATCCAGACAATTTACTATATCTTTATAAGAAATATTATTTCGATTCGGATGAATTGGAGGTCAATACAATGAATGATGAAAAACCATATGTACCCGTGAATTACGATACGGGCCTGAAAACCGATTTCCCTTTAAACAGAATAGTGTTTGGTGCCCCTGGAACAGGAAAAAGCTTCGAATTGGAAGTTGACAGGAAAAAACTCCTTAATGATGAAACTACCGGAGATTACGAACGCGTCACTTTCCATCCTGATTACACATATGCTCAGTTTGTTGGAACCTATAAACCGGTTATGTATGAAGCAGATAAAATAGGATATGATTTTGTACCAGGGCCATTTATGAGAATTTATGTGGAGGCATTGAAAAACAGCAGGGAAGATGATCCACAGCCATACATACTATTGATTGAAGAGATTAATCGTGCAAAAGTAGCTGCTGTATTCGGTGACATATTTCAGTTACTTGACAGAACAGATAATGGCATCAGTATGTATGAGATCCAGGCGAGTGAAGATATTAGAAAATTCCTGGCAAAAGAACTAGGTGGGCATCCGGATAATTACAAGAAAATAATGTTACCAAATAATATGTTTATATGGGCAACTATGAATAGTGCAGACCAGGGGGTTTTCCCTATGGACACGGCTTTCAAGAGAAGATGGGACTTCGAATACCTTGGAATCGATGCCAATGATGAAAAAGTTGTAGGAACAGTAGATCTCATTGAAGGAAATAGTGATAGCAACATAAGCTGGAACCGATTCAGAAAAGCCATCAATGAGAAGCTTGCCAGGGAATATAAGGTAAACGAAGATAAGCTGTTAGGGCCATATTTCCTTTCAAACAGTGTCATAGCAACAAATAGCGAAACTGATAATGCAATCAAGGATCCGGAGAAATTCCGCAGCACATTTAAAAGTAAGGTCCTGATGTATCTTTATGAAGATGCCGGAAAGCAGCACAAGCATAAACTGTTTGCAGGTTGTGACAGTACAAAGTATTCTGCAGTATGCGATGCATTTGACGAAATGGGTATGAATATATTTGGAGAAAGTTTCAAGGAAGACTATTATGATCATCAGGAAGGATAGCCTATGAAAATCATTTCTCACTTTCTGAGAGAGCAAAAACGATATACAAAGAACGAACTTGCCTCCATGTTTGAGTTTGATGAAATCGGTGTTGAAGGCTTTATCAAGACATTAAAAGCCTATAACATACTCAAGGCAGTTAAATATAGTGCTGAGCAGCGTGAAATGACAGACCTGATTGATGAAGATGTAGAAGTGGCAGACGAAACAGCAGGTAATGATCAGCATTACTATGTATTTGTTTATGTAGGCGTTATTACAGTCGGACGTCGGATTTTGAAAATTTATCCAAAGTATCTTCTATCTGCAAATGAACCATTAACTGAAATGAAGCAGGTACTTAAGGTTTTGGAAAAATACAGTAATTCGGAAGAACAAATTGTTAATCTGTATAACGGGGACGGAGAGAATCGTAGTTTTAATCTTTTGGCAGTGATATTGTTCTTGCTGAATGATTACTACGAATACGGTATTTACAATAAAAGTGAAGACATAGTAGAGGTAAATGGCGAGGGAGAAATCCTGTGGAATAAAACCATTGATGAAAATTTTCCAATTATCAGTGAAAACCGACCATACTATATGGAACTGTATACTCATAAATCTGTAGATGATGAAACGGATTTTTTCAAACGATTGCATGAAGCAGTTCTTACAGAGTGTTCCAGGCAACTTGATGAATCTCAGCTTAGTGCATTGTTTGAAATGGTAACAATACACCTTACAGATGAAGTAATAGATGATTTTGGCGACAGGGATTATATTTTAGGGAAAATTTTATCGGAGTTGAGCGTTCAGTTCAATACGCGACGTCAGATTTTACTTAAGACAATATACACATACATTTCCCAGGATAAAAAAATGCTTGAGGAAAACGAAGGAATCAGTATGTACGGAACAACAGCATTTAATATGGTCTGGGAAAAAACATGTGCGGAAGCATTCAATAACAGACTACAGTCGCGCTTAAAGGACCTTTCTTTGCCTAAGGTACTTGATGACTCATTTAATCCAAAGGACAGACTCATAGATATTATTGAAAAACCCAATTGGGTCGGAGATGGTTACAGCCATAAGGCAAGTGATACGCTTATTCCAGATCTAATCACAATAATTAAAAATGAAGAAGATTATCAATTTATAATATTTGATGCAAAATATTACAATTTACACATGGAAAAAGAAAAGACTTTGAGAGGTTACCCTGGAATAGAATCAGTAACAAAACAATATCTGTATCAACTGGCATATAAGGATTTTGTTGAAAAGCAGAAAATTGATACTATAAAAAACTGCTTCCTTTTACCAGATGAGGGTAGTGAATTTGTTAACAAAGGGCATGTGTCGATGGAGATGTTAAACTCGCTCGGACTGGAAGATATTCAAATTTGTCTTTTGCCGTCAAACATAATATTCTCATGTTATATCAATAACAAAAAAGTGGATATTAAGGAACTGGGATTATAGAGAAAAGGTAGTGATCAGGAAATGTCATCAAGTAGATCATTCAGGGAATATGTTGAAAAGCGTTTTGATAATGAATTATTCAACGAAATCAATACATACTTAATACATAATAGAAATAATCTCCATGTTAATCTATACAATGTTGAATACGTGGATTATGTTGAATTGCAGGAAGTCACTGTAAAACAGGTGTATGTTAACGATTTACCTGGTGCAGATATTGCATTTGATATTCTTGCAGAAGCTGATTTTACAGTATGTCAGTATAGCAACAGGTACGGTGAAAAGGAGGAAGATGCTACTAAGTGGTTCAAATTTTCATGCAAGGGGAATCTGGAAAATAATCTCGACGATTGCATTGTAAAAAATCCTGAGGAGTATCTGTCTAAGCCGCAGCCATCAAAGCCGTTGGATGATTCACTTGTACCTTATATACATAAAGAAGAGTATGATACTGTGGCAGCAGAATTTTTGAAGGCCGCCAATTGTGAGAGGTGCATAACTTCTGCGGTGCCTGTTGATGCCATGAAAATAGCCTCTGCGCTTGGCTTGAATGTAAAATCAGTTAATCTTTCTAGGGATCGTTCGATTTTTGGACGAATTTATTTCTGTGATGACGAAGTCGAAATATATAATGATTCTGATGAACCAGAAACCATAACAGTAAAAGGCAAAACAATCTTAGTCGATCCTCTTGCAAATTATCTGAAGACATTAGGGCAGCTAGATAATACCATCATTCATGAGTGCTTTCACTGGTACAAACATAAAAAGGTGTATGAACTTGAAAGGCTTTACAATAAAGATGCTACATCAATTGGATGTTTAGTTGTCGGTGGTGTTCAAGGAGACACCCGGAAGGCAACAGAGTGGATGGAACGACAGGCGAATGCCATAACACCTAGAATTCAAATGCCAATAGCCGGATTCAAACGGCATGTATCCGATTTGATTGCAAAATATAAGGCAATGGGAATGGATTATCTCGATTCAATGGATCCTATAATCAGAGAAATCAGTACGGATTACAATGTTTCGCTTACTGCCGCAAAAATACGTATGATTGATGCGGGCTTTCATGATGCTGCAGGAACATTAAATTACATTGATGAAAGATATGTTGCTCCACATTCCTGGAAAAAAGGGGCTATCGAGAGAAACCAGACCTTTTCAATCGGTGAAATTGATGCAACCCTTCAGTCATTTTTCAACCTTGGGCTAAGGGAGAAAGTCGAAAGCGGTAAGTATGAGTACATAGATGCACATTTCATATTAAGAAGTCCTTTATATATCGCAGTAGATGAAAAAGGAAATCATGTGCTGACTGATTATGCTCGTTACAACATGGATGAGTGCGCATTAGTATTTGATCTTTCATTAAAAAATGGAAATGCATATGGCGAAAGTTATCATACAGAATGTTTCTTGAATAAAGATGAGCACTCGCCATTTGAATTTAGTTATGAATTTCATGGAGAATTGCCCAATTCTGCTCATGATGATCCTACAGGTGCAGTAGGCGATTATATTATGAAGGCAAGTCAGATTGCTGATGACTTTACAAAAGACTTCTCTAAATGCATGCAATCATGTAGAAAATTTATGGATCTGACCTATGCTGAAATAGCCAGAAGAGTTGATAATGTGACACAAACGCAGATAGAACGTATATTCAGAGGTGAGTCGCAAGGCACATTTGAATCTATCGTTGCTATCATTTTTGCTATGGAGTTGCCATCTGTATTGAATATAGCTTTAATGGAGAGATCACCGCATCCTTTCATTTCATCAAAGCCTGATCATTTAGCGGTTAGAACTGCGATGTATATTCTCGCAAGTAGAAATATTGAAGATGTACGAGAGTATCTGAGAAAACGCAAAGTATATATATAAAAAAAGAACATCTGGATGTGGGTATAAAATGCGCATGAAATGGCCGTATTTGACTTAGCAAGTCGAATACGGCCTTATTTTTTTGCCATAAAACATACATTTTGCGGGGAGTGCACAGGAAATGTAAAGAATGCAATAATTAAATCAGCACAAAGGAGTGCACATTTTCACAGTAGCTGACTGGCCAGGGTGTATCCCGGTACTGTGAAAAACAACTTAATAAAGCTCAACGGCTACCGGATAGTCGTGGCGGATCGAAATGAAAAATCGATACAGTCACGGTAAGGGTAGCCTTCTTTGCGTATGCAGATCTTCGTTTTGACCGCCAGAGCGGAAGCAAACGGAGGTCAAACAATGGCAAAAGTATTTAATTATTATGGTAAGGACATCGAGGTATCTGAGGAAGTATATGAATTTCTCATACGAGATGCATGGCGAGAAAAAAAGCGCAAGGCAAGGCTTAGTCGTTGCATCGGTGACGGCGGTAATCGTTGCACTAAGAGATGCAGCGAATGTCTTCGTACAAGGGATGGCATGGCATTCTCTCTCGAACAGACGATGGATGAATGCCAGGAAATTGCAGCTCCGGATTCGGTAGAACATGAAGTCATCGAAAATGAAATCCATGCAGAGGTCTTCGCATCCTACCAGGAACTCGACGCTACGGACCGTGCCATCCTTGCACTTAGGCATGATGGTTTGAAAGACAAAGCTATCGCAGAAGTTCTTGGGATGAAACAAACGACTGTTTCTTATCGCAAACGTAAGGCAATAGCAATCCTTCTCGAGCGCCACGGTGAGGACATCTAAAACTAAAATACCACTGCAGTGTCAAAAGCTGCAGTGGTATTTTGCTGAAATTCTCTGAAGCTGTCCTATGAACAGTGAGAAAGGGAGCAGAAATAAAAATCACAAACATTTTGCTCAACTCTCAGATAACTGTCCTTTGAACAGTGGAAAGGAGGAAAGCCTTATGGATGGGGAAAAACAGGAATACAGCAAAGCTGATCTGGCAGCCATACTCATGGGGATCAGCAGATCCACAGAACGCCTGGCACTCAGCCTTGCTGAAGAGTCAAAAATCGAAAAAATGAAAGGAGAACGCAAACATGAGTCAGTCCAAAGAATTATCGTCTGTCGTATCTGACATACGCGCCGCGGGAGAGTCGATCATAAAGTCGGCTGATGCCCTGGAAAAAATGTTTTCCGGGAGTAAGGAAACATCTGATACAGTTTTGAAACTTACAGATGTAAGAAAAGTGCTTGCAGAGAAGGCAAGGGTAAGCAAAGCGAACACCGATGCGGTCAGAGAACTTCTCAAAAAACACGGTGCAGATAAGCTGTCAGAAATAGATCCGCAGGAGTATAAGAGTCTTCTTGCGGATGCGGAGGTGCTGCCCGATGCCTGATAAACACGCGGTCCTGTCAGCATCATCAAGCGGCAGATGGACGGTATGCACACCTTCTGCAGTACTTAATCATGCTGCAGGCGACAAGCTTTCAGAGTATGCCATGCAGGGAACATGTGCTCACAGCCTGGCAGAATACAAGGCTAAAAAGCTTCTCGGCATAGATGCCATCGACCCGCCCGGAGAACTGGAATATTACGACCAGGAGATGGATGAAGCAACAGACGGGTATGCAGAGTTCATAGATGAGATACTGAAGAAAGCCAAAAGTGAATGCGAAGATCCTGCAGCTGATGTAGAACTGCAGCTTGATCTTTCAAGGTGGATTCCGGGCGGTTTCGGGACGGCGGATTCCGTCATTGCAGCAGATCACACGCTTTGGATAACAGATTTGAAGTATGGAACCGGCATAGCAGTGTCAGCGGAGAGAAACACGCAGCTCATGTGCTACGGTCTCGGAGCACTTGATGTTTATGAAGGAATCTATGATATCGAAACAGTGACGCTGAATATTTATCAGCCAAGAAGAGACAACGTCAGTACATGGGAGATATCAAAAGATGAACTGCTTACATGGGGACAGGATGTATTGATCCCGGCTGCGAAGCTGGCATCAGCAGGAGAAGGCGAATTTGTCGCTGGAGACCACTGCAGATTCTGCCGGGTAAGGGCAACATGCCGTAAACGCGCGGAGTTGAACCTTGAGATGGCAAGGTATGAGTTCAGAGATCCCTCAATGCTTGAGGATGATGAGATAGAAGACATCCTTATGAGATCTGATGAACTCACATCATGGGCATCCGACGTCAAAGACTACGCGTTCCGGAAAGCAATGGAAGGCAAGGTGTGGGCACATCACAAACTCGTAGCGGGACGTTCAGTCAGGAAGTTCTCTGATGATACGCTTGCGGCGCAGGCAGTCGTCAACGCGGGCTTCGATCCCTATGAGAAGAAACTGCTGGGCATCACTGCAATGACCAGGATGCTCGGAAAAACGAAGTTCGAGGAGATACTCGGCGGTCTTGTGACGAAGCCGCCCGGCAAACCAACGCTTGTGCCGGAGAGCGATAAAAGACCGGCGATAGAAGTAATCACAGCACAGGAAGATTTCAAGGAGGAAAAATAGTATGTCAAATTTGAAGAATCCAACAAAGGTAATCACAGGAACAGGGACCAGATGGAGTTATTGCAACGCATGGGAGCCTAAGGCAATCAACGGAGGGACTCCGAAGTACAGTGTCAGTCTGATCATACCAAAGAGCGATGAAAAGACTGTCGCAAAGGTAAAGGCTGCGATCCAGGCGGCATATGAGGAAGGCAGCGGGAAACTGAAAGGAAACGGCAGGAGTGTTCCAGCGCTTGATGCCATCAAGACACCGCTTCGTGACGGTGACCTTGAAAGACCGGATGACGCCGCATATGCGAATGCATATTTTGTCAACGCAAATTCCACAACAGCCCCTGGAATCGTAGATGCCGACAGACAGGAAATCATCGACCATTCCGAAGTGTACTCCGGGGTATACGGCAGAGCATCGATCAGCTTTTACGCTTTCAACTCTTCCGGCAACAGGGGCATAGCTTGCGGTCTCAACAATCTTCAGAAGATAAAGGACGGCGAGCCGCTCGGCAGCAGAATAAGCGCGGAGGATGATTTTGCGGATGAAGATGAAGGTTTCCTTGATTAGTCAATCATTGTCAATGTATACGGGGCGGCTTAATGCCGCTCCGGGAAAGAAGAGGTAAAAAATGTTCAATATTGTAATGAGTGTCCTGTGCATGATACTTGTTTTCATATTTATTTTCATAGGACTGTTCTTCGCATATGTATGCATAAGAAATGATGTCCGTGATGAAAGAGAAAAGCGTGAGAAAAAGGCCGTGGAAACGGAACGTGAGATACGCCGTGTCATCAGGGATGAGGAATGGGAAGAGTATATGAAAAAGGAAAGACTCAAGCTGACCGGGTTGAACGGGAAATAGAAATGGAAATGCTGCGGCAGGGATCATCCTCTGCCGCTCATTTGTTATGGAGGTAAAAATGATACATGAACTCAGTATAGACATTGAAACATATTCAGATGAGGATATACGGGCAGCGGGAGTGTATAAATATGCCGATTCCAAAGCCTTTGAGATACTCCTTTTCTCATACAGTACCGACGGGACTGATGTGGAAACAGTCGATCTTGCACAAGGCGAAATCATACCGACTGAGATACTTGAAGCCATAGTGTCCGAGGACATTATAAAATGGGCATTCAATGCTTCCTTTGAACGTGTCTGCCTGTCGGTTTACATAAAGCGCCATTATCCGGCATTGTTCAAAAGCTACAGTATAAGCGAAGATACTGTCGGGGATTACCTTGATCCGTCATCCTGGAGATGTTCGATGGTTTGGTCCGCGTATATGGGGCTTCCCATGTCACTCGCAGAAGTCGGGCGGGTGCTGAAACTCGATGACCAGAAGATGACGGAGGGAAAAGCGCTCATCCGGTATTTCTCTGTGCCGTGCAGACCGACAGCAACGAATGGCGGGAGAACAAGGAATCTCCCTGAACATGCGCTGGAAAAGTGGGAAACATATAAAAGATATAACATGCGGGATGTCGAGGTGGAACTTGCGGTAAAAAGGCGGCTCGCCGGGTATCCGGTACCGGACGCGGTCTGGGAAGAATACCATCTGAGCGAGGAGATAAATGACCGTGGGATACGGATAGACAGGCAGATGGTGGAGAATGCCATAAAGTTCGATGAGAGGGCACGAGAGAGCCTTGAGAGCGGCATGAGACATCTGACCGGACTTGACAATCCGAACTCAGTCCAGCAGCTTTCGGGGTGGCTGAAAACCAAAGGACTGGAGGTGACTTCGCTTGATAAAAAGGCAGTCGGGGAAATGCTCACTGATGCAAAGGGCGATGTGCGTGAGGTACTCATGCTCAGACAGCGACTCTCCAAATCATCGGTTCGGAAATACCATGCGATGGATACGGTAGCATTATCGGATGACAGGGCAAGAGGCATGTTCATGTTCTATGGAGCGAGCAGGACGGGCAGATTCGCGGGGCGGCATGTGCAGCTGCAGAACCTTCCACAGAACCACGCTCCTGATCTTGCGCAGGCAAGAGAACTAGTGCGAACTGGAAATTATGACTCGATGGAGATGCTCTATGACAGCGTTCCGTCAATGCTTTCGGAACTCATCAGGACAGCATTCATTCCGCGCACCGGATACAAGTTCTGCGTTGCAGACTTTTCCGCAATAGAAGCCAGGTGTCTCGCGTTCCTTGCAGGAGAGGACTGGAGACAGAAAGCATTTGCTGAAGGCAAGGATATTTACTGCGCGAGTGCAGAGAAAATGTTTCATGTCCCGGTCGAAAAGAACGGAGTCAACGGAGAACTCAGGCAGAAGGGAAAAATTTCTGAACTTGCTCTCGGCTACGGCGGGGCTAGCGGGGCCTTAAAAGCAATGGGCGCAATCGATATGGGACTCAGGGAAGAAGAACTGAAACCTTTGGTGGACGCGTGGCGAACAGCGAATCAGAACATCGTGCAGTTCTGGTGGGATATAGACAAAGCAGCCAAAGATGCAATCAGGATGAAAACAGAAGTGGAGTCGCGTGGATTCACATTCACCTGCAGAAGCGGGATGCTGTTCATAAAACTTCCTTCCGGCAGGAGCCTGTCATATGTCAAACCGCATATCGGGGTGAACCGTTTCGGATGGGAAAGCATCACATACATGGGCATCGGAACAGCAAGGAAGTGGGAAAGACTTGAGACCTATGGCCCGAAACTTACGGAAAACATCTGTCAGGCAGTATGCGCCGACATCTTGAAGTATGCAATGCGTACACTGTCGCACTGCTTCATAGTGGCTCATGTTCACGATGAACTTATCATAGAATGCAGAAAGGATGCGTCCCTTGATGCGATATGCGAGCAGATGGGCCGCACTCCTCCGTGGATAAAAGGACTGCTCCTAAGAGCCGATGGGTACGAATGCGATTTTTATCAGAAAGATTAAACAAAGAGCCTGGAAGAATCAAACTTCCAGGCCAAATAACATCACTGTATTGGATACTTTGCATAGTATTGCATCTCGCAGCTGTATTTCGAATCAAGTCCTTTCTCGATTTTTATCGGTATCAGGTGCTCTTTAAGAAAATCCAAGTCGGATAATTCTGTGAACGGAAGTCTGTTCTTATCCGCCTTGATTCCTGCAGTGCTAAAATCGCGGTCTAGTATAATATAACCGCCTGCTTTTTTGGCATATGCTTTAAAGCGTATATCACCAAATTGAGAGTTGTATATCAGTTCGGCTTCCTGTGATAGAATGTGGCAGTAGAATTTATTGGGATCAGCACCGCATTCTATAAAAAGATGCATAAGATAATCTGCTACAGTTTTTTCTTTATCAGTCAAATCACGGTCATAATTATAGGTCGTTGGCATACATGCATGTTCTGCCAAATCAACATATTTTTCCAAGTCATCGAATGATTGGAAATCGGAAAGCCAGTGTCGTACCTGCTTGTTTGATTGACTGGCAAAGAGCGGATCATTCATAAATTTTTGCTGATCTTCCATTGATAAGGATAAAGATATCCACTTTACATTGTCTGTTATCTTGATCCGAATGAAATCATCGAGATCAAATACCAGGGAAGTATAATCAGATGAACGATGTTCTATCTTGAAATGTGACAGTTCTTTACCTCTTTTTACAAGTTCATCTATAAAGAATTGGCATGCCTCTTCTTCATCGTTATGTCCGATAGCACGATCCTCCTGCCCGATATTTATTCCATTAAATCCAATAATTATCTGTCCGGACTTAGGAGCGGCATCAGCTTTTGCTGCACATTCGGGACATAATCCTCTGGCATTCAGCTTTAAAAACAATCCTTTTTTACCACAATTTTTACATTTCGCCATGATTCTCACCTCTGCATCAATTATAACATCTAATTCAAAATATGCTTGCTCAAAATCACTTCTCCTGTCCTTTGAATACTGAGGGATAGGAGAAGTTTTTATATCCCGGAAAGGAGGAGACAGCTTGGATGAAATATTAAGCAGGAAGAACAGCGAAGGATATACCGATATGACCGCGTATAAGGCGATACTGTCAGCTGACGGTTTTGACTACAGGCCGCTGGTATATATCTGCTCGCCGTATTCGGGCGACATCAAAAAGAATACGAACAATGCAAGGAGATACTGCCGGTACGCGGTAGACAAGGGAGTCATACCCATGTGCCCGCATCTTCTGTTACCGCAGTTCATGCGGGAGGATACGGAAAGAGATCTTGCACTGTTCATGGATCTTGTACTTCTTACGAAGTGCGCGGCTGTATGGGTATTCGGTAACACTGTTACTGACGGTATGCGGCTTGAGATCAACAGAGCGGAAAAAAGAGGACAGGAAGTCAGGTTCATAGAAGAGGAGGAACTTTCATGCATGAAGTAAGAGAACAATTAAAGGAGATAAACGGGACACCTATCGTTACATATGAGAGGGACATATGGGACGCTAATGTCCTTGAAGCCGAAGCCGGGACCACCGGGTTCATGGGAGGCGATGCCGGTCACGGAGGAAAAACATATTTCCGCATACAGGATGGAGGCGGGACGGCTATCAATGCTATGCCGCTGAAAGGAAGGAACGGTGAAAGCGAGGGTTTCGAAGTGCTTCTTTCAGGGGATGCGGAACTTCGCACAGTGATAACGGCGCTGAAATTCATCGTATCCGTCCTGGAAGATGAGAGCCGGGAGGAGGATGACTGATGGAGATGACTATTTACACAGCTGACTGCACCGGCAACGAAAGGAACAGCCTGTATCCGAATGTCTGCCCGGTAAACAGTGAAGACGCACTGAAGTCAGCTGTTTCCAAAGACCATGTCACGGCTAAGTTCCACAGGAGCCACCGCAGCAGCAGTGATTTCGAATCATCGGACTGCGAGGTAATGGACTGCGACAACGACCACAGTGACGATCCGGCGGAATGGGTGACACAGAATGATATAGCCGAACTGCTCGACGATGTCTCGTTTGCCATAGTCCCAAGCAGGCATGACGGGAAAGAAAAGGACGGAAAATCGGCCAGACCGAGGTTCCATGTGTATTTCCCGCACGGCATCATGACAAAAGCAGCTGATTCAGCGGCGCTCAAGAAAAAGATATTTGAAGCATTTTCGTTTTTTGACGGGAACGCACTGGACGCGGCGAGGTTCATCTACGGTGCTCCGTGTGAAACCATCTTATGGCATGAAGGGATGCTGACCATCGATGAGTTCCTTGCAGAAAGCGGTGACGCACATACATCATCGATACCGCAGGGGCAGAGGAACAGCACGATGTCAAGGTTCGCCGGCAGAGTACTTAAAAGATACGGCATATCGGAAAGATCACACGGTATCTTCATGGATGAGGCGGTAAAATGCGACCCTCCGCTCCCTGGAAGCGAGCTTTCAAAGATATGGTCAAGCGCCTGCAGGTTCGCAAAAAAGGTTCAAAGTCAGGAAGGCTATGTGCCGCCGGAAGAATACGAGTTTGAAAATGAATCACTTAAGCCTGCCGATTACTCGGATATAGGGCAGGCGAAGGCACTGGTCAGGGAATACAAGGATGAACTCAAATTCACGCCCGCAACTGACTTCATACGTTACGACGGATACCGCTGGGTGGAATCAAAGCAGAGAGCCGTGGGCGCTATGGAGGAATTTTTAGACCTTCAGCTTGAGGATGCGAAGGACGAACTGGATCATGCTTTCAAGGCCCTGATGGGTGCCGGAGTGTCAGAAGAAAAGATAAAAAGCGGGGGCAAGACACTAGAAAAAGTCATAGAAGCGGAACAGATGAAAGCATACAGCGCTTATCTTTCTGCCAGGTCATATATGGCATTCGTCATGAAACGGCGCGACATGAAATATGTGCTTTCAGCACTGCAGGCCGCGAAACCGATGATCGAGGTCGAGTATGAAAAACTCGATGGCGACGCGTATCTTTTGAACTGTCCGGACGGGACATATGATCTTTCGACAGGCATAAAAGGGCGGCATGAGCATAAGGCATCTGATCTCATCACGAAGATGACCGCCGCGCCACCGGGTGATTACGGTAAACAGATCTGGCTTTCATTCATTGACACGATCTTTCTTGGCGATAAGGAACTGATCGATTATGTGCAGATGATCGCCGGTATAAGCGCCATAGGCGAAGTCGACCTTGAAGCGCTTATAATCTCATACGGAGAGGGCAGCAATGGAAAGTCTACATTCTGGAACACTGTGGCGGGAGTCCTTGGAGATTACAGCGGGAGCATATCCGCTGATACGCTCACTGTCGGATGCAGGAGGAACGTAAAGCCGGAACTTGCCGAGGCGAAGGGCAGACGTCTGCTTATCGCGGCTGAACTTGAAGAAGGGATGCGTCTTTCCACATCGATAGTAAAGCAGCTTTGTTCCACAGATAAAATCTCGGCGGAAAAGAAATATAAGGATCCTTCCTCTTTCACTCCAAGCCACACGCTCGTCCTTTACACGAACCACCTTCCAAGGGTAGGAGCAATGGACTCAGGTACATGGAGGAGGCTCATCGTTATCCCGTTCAATGCCAGGATAACCGGAAAAAGCGACATCAAGAATTATTCAAGATACCTTTTAGATAATGCTTCCCCATACGTGATGAAGTGGATCATCGAGGGCGCGAAAAAGGCGATAGATGCCGGATTCAGTTTTCGTGAGCCTGAATGCGTAAGGGAGACTATTGAAAAATATAAAGATGACAGCAACTGGCTCGAGCATTTCCTTGATGACTGCTGTGACATCGGAGAAGTATGCAGTGAAAGATCCGGGAAACTGTACGAAGAGTACCGTGCGTACTGTCAAAGGACAGGAGAGTTCACAAGGAGCACAACGGAGTTTTATGCGGCAGTAGAGCAGCGAGGCTTCGTGCGTGTGAAGAAAAGAGCGGGAATCATCATACTTGGCTTAAAACTAAGGCTTACGGACTTTGTTGAATAGAAAGTGTGCAGGTGTGAGCAGGTCTTATATAAAACCCCCTTTAGGGCAAAAATTTCAGAAAAAAACGCTATAGGGAAAAGTTATGTAATGACTTGCAATGACCTGCACAAGTGATCATGTTGAATGGAAAATGCGCAGGTGTGTGCTGGTCTTATATAAAACCCCCTTTAGGGCAAAAATCTCAGAAAAAAACGCTATAAGGAAAAGTTATGTAATGACCAGCATTGACCACCGCAGCAGAAAGGAAAAGAGCATGAAAGAATCAGAATTAGAACGCAGATTCACGGATACGGTAAAGCATAAAGGCGGTCTTGCGCTGAAGTTTGTTTCACCGGGCTATGACGGGATGCCGGACAGACTGGTGCTGTTTGAGAACGGCAGGATGGGATTCGTGGAAGTAAAGGCACCCGGGAAAAAGCCACGGCACCTTCAGGCCGCACGACACAGGATGCTTCGAATGATGGGATATAAGGTATTCGTCCTGGACAGCGAGGACGATATGGAAAGGATGGCAGATGAAATACGAACCGCATGATTATCAGATATACGCAGCTGAATATATAAAAACACACCCGGTCTCGGCGGTTTTCCTGTCGATGGGACTTGGCAAGACATCGATAACGCTCACGGCGCTTTCTGATCTGCTGTTCGACAGCTTCGTGATACACAGGGTACTTGTGATAGCACCGGTAAGAGTAGCGAAGTTCTCATGGCCGGATGAATTAAAGAAGTGGGACCACCTGTCATACCTCACATACGCGGTCGCGGTCGGGACACCGAAAGAAAGGGCGGAGGCAGTGCAAAAGGGCGCTGACATCACGATCATCAATCGTGAGAATGTCCAGTGGCTCATAGAAAAGAGCGGTCTTGGATTCCCGTTCGACTGCATAGTGGTCGATGAACTTTCATCTTTCAAGAACCACCAGGCAAAGAGATTCAGGTCACTGATGAAAGTGAGAGCCAAGGCGAGCCGCGTCATAGGACTTACCGGCACACCGTCTTCGAACGGACTGATGGACCTGTGGGCGGAGTTCAGGATACTTGACATGGGAGAGCGGCTCGGAAGATTCATCGGTCAGTACAGGACGGCATATTTCAGACCGGACAGGACGAACGGTCAGATCGTGTATTCATACAAGCCGCTGCCGGGGGCGCAGGAGCAGATATACGATAAGGTCTCCGACATCACGATCTCGATGAGGGCGGAAGAGCATCTTGCGATGCCGGAACTTATATCCAATGAGTATCCCGTGTTCATGTCTGATGCCGAAGCGAAAGATTACCATGAGATGGCTGAGAAGTTCGTGCTTGAACTTCCCGGAGGCGAGATAACAGCGGCAAACGCGGGAGTGCTGTCAGGCAAACTGTCGCAGATGGCAAACGGAGCGATATACACGGAAGACGGCAGGACAATAAACCTTCATGACAGAAAGCTGGATGCCCTTGAGGACATCATCGAATCAGCGAACGGCCAGCCGCTCCTTATAGCTTACTGGTACCGTCATGACAGGGAAAGGATAGAGGAACGGCTAAGGAAACTAGGCATTGACTACGGATGCCTTGATAAGGATGAAAACATTCGAAGGTGGAACAGAGGCGAGATGCCTGTAGCGCTGATACATCCGGCATCAGCAGGACACGGTCTGAATCTCCAGTCCGGCGGGAGCACCATCGTGTGGTTCTCTTTGACATGGAGCCTTGAACTCTATCAGCAGACAGTTGCAAGGCTGTGGCGGCAGGGACAGACATCGAACACCGTGGTAGTGATGCATCTCGTGACCAAAGGAACTATCGATGAACGTGTGCTGAAAGCGCTGTCGGCAAAGGATATATCACAGTCAGCGCTTATAGAGGCGGTCAAGGCAGACATCGGAGGTGAAAAAGATGCATGAGAACACAAGCGACCCGTATGAGAACCTGGCTAATGCAGTGGTCATAAAGGCGGCGAAGGATCACAGAAGAGCCGTATCTGCACTGAGGAGAAACAATAACAGCGAGAGAGCGAAGTATATGCTGAATGAAACGGATGGGTTCTTTCTTTCCGACTGGTTCACTGTGCTGACGGATCTTGACGGCGAGGTGCTCATGACGAAGATAAGGGAAGGAGCGTGAGCAGATGACCGCGAAAGAATACTTCAGACAGGCATACCGCCTGGATCAGAAAATAAACAGTGACCTGGAAGAAGCCGCCGCACTGCGTGAGATGGCTGAGACCATATCATCACCGCAGCTTTCAGAGCGTGTGCAGACATCAAAGAAACAGGACGCGCCGTTCGTAAGATGCCTTGAAAAGATAATGGATCTTGAAAGAAGGATAGATGAGGAGGCGGGTCTGCTGGTGGATCTCAAGAACGAGATGCGTTTCGTGATCTCAACAGTAGAAGATACGGACGAACGGATGGTTTTAAAGTACCGTTACATCCACAGTTACACCTGGGACAGGATAGCCGAGGAACTCCATGCCGATCCTAGGACAGTCAGAAGGTGGCACGGGAACGCGCTGCAGCATTGTGAAATGCCGGAAAATCCTGTGAAAATATGAAAAACGCCCGAAATGTCCGCAAATGTCCTAAGATGCCCACATGCCTTTTGTGTTATAGTATAATCAGGAAAAAAGAATGGAGACTGACCTCGCGGGGGAAACCTTGCGGGGTTTTCTTATGCAATGAAACGAGGTGGCATGGATGCCGAGAAAACCAAGGAAGCCCTGTGCCTTCCCGGGATGTCCGAGGCTTGTGGAAAGCGGCAGCAGATACTGCAGTGAACATCAGAAGGAAGAGGACAGACGTTATGAGAAGTACGGACGTGACCCGCACACGCGCCGCAGGTACGGAAGGGCATGGAAGAGGATAAGAGACAGGTACGTGTCAACCCATCCTTTGTGCGAGATGTGTCTGAAGGACGGAAGGTACGCGAAGACGGAAGAGGTGCATCATATCAAGCCGCTGTCAGAAGGCGGTACGCATGATGACGATAACCTAATGGCTCTTTGCAAGTCGTGTCATTCAAGGATACATGCGGAACGCGGGGACAGATGGAACAAAAGAAGATCAGATCATGCAGATGATGAGACCGATGAAAAATAATATTTCTCCGAGGGGAGGGGCGGTCTTTATCTCTGCAGACGATCCTGAGGGCAACGGTGCCGGGGTCACGCGTGCAAAAAACGCAATTCAAAGGCGGTATTGACTAAAGGAAGGAGTAAGCAGTGGCAAAAGACGGTACGAACAGGGGCGGCGCAAGGGTCGGGGCAGGCAGAAAGCCGAAGGCGCTGAACGACAAGATAGCAAAAGGGAAAGCCGCGACAATAATCGAACTGCCGGAACCGCCTGTGTTCTCCGGTGAGGATATGCCGCCGGTCAAGGAATACTTAAAAGCAAAGCAGAAGAACGGGGTAGACCTGTGCGCGGAGGAAGTATACAGGGAGACATGGAAATGGCTCAAAGAGCGCGGCTGTGAAAAAATCGTAAACACGCAGCTGATCGAACAGTATGCCATGAGCGTATCCAGATGGATACAGTGCGAGGAGTGCATATCCGAGTTCGGATTCCTCGCAAAACATCCAACGACCGGGAATGCCATCGCATCTCCGTATGTTTCAATGAGCCAGCAGTACATGAAGCAGGTCAATCAGATCTGGTATCAGATATTCCAGGTGGTAAAGGAGAACTGCGCATCGGATTACAGCGGGATGACACCGCAGGACGATGTCATGGAAAGACTGCTCAAGGCACGGAAAGGATAGGCGATGACGGCAACGGATTTCATAAAGATACTGAAAAGAAGACGCGGAGTACTTATCTCGCATCAGATAAAAACACTGAAAGGTCAGGCTCTTGCAGGCGATGTAGAAGGCGCTCGCAAGGGCCTTTATAAGATATTGAACGGGAGCGGCAGAAATGAAATTTGAAAAGAAAGATATCACTGAACTCATACCGGCGGAATACAATCCCAGGAAGGATCTGAAACCGGGTGACGAGGAATACGAAAAACTAAAGAAGTCACTGGAGCAGTTCGGCTATGTCGAACCCATCATCTGGAATGGCGGGACAGGGCATGTAGTCGGCGGGCATCAGAGACTGAAAGTGCTCATCGATATGGGCATGACTGAAGCTGACTGCGTGGTCATCGATATGGATGAAGAAAAAGAAAAGGCGCTGAACATCGCTCTCAACAAGATAAGCGGTGACTGGGACAGAGAAAAACTTGCTCTTCTTATTACAGACCTGCAGGGGTCTGACCTTGATGTTTCACTTACAGGGTTCGATGAAGATGAGATAGCAGATCTGTTCGCATCACAGGACGGAGCGGATGTGAAGGATGATGATTTCGACCTCACGGCAGCACTTGAGAAGGCATCGTTCGTGGAACGCGGTGACCTGTGGCTCGTCGGGAGACACAGGCTGTACTGCGGTGATGCAACGAACGGGGATGATGTGAAGACCCTCATGGACGGAAAGAAAGCGAACCTTATTGTGACTGATCCTCCGTATGGAGTTTCATTCAAGAGCAGCAGCGGACTCACCATACAGAACGATTCCATGAAAGGTGACGATTTCTATACATTCCTTTTCGAGTCATTCAAGAACATGGCGGATCAGCTTGAAAACGGAGGCAGCGCATACGCATTCCATGCAGACACCGAAGGACTGGTATTCAGGAAAGCATTCATCGATGCCGGATTCCACCTTGCCGGTGTATGTATCTGGGTGAAGAACAGCCTGGTACTCGGGCGCTCGGATTATCAGTGGCAGCATGAGCCTGTCCTTTACGGATTCCTTCAGAACGGAAAACACAGATGGTACTCGGACAGGAAACAGACCACCATATGGAATTATGACAAGCCTAAAAAGAACAGTGACCATCCGACATCGAAGCCGCTTGATCTTTTAGCATATCCGATAGGGAACTCATCGCAGGAGAACGGCATAGTGCTCGATACATTCGGGGGCAGCGGTTCCACGATGATGGCCTGTGAACAGATGAACAGGATATGCTGCATGATGGAACTCGATGAGAAATACGCATCGGTGATACTGAGAAGGTACGCGGAAGATACGAAAGATGAAGCAGACATCTTCTGCATCAGGGACGGAAGCAGGATACCGTATGCTGACCTTGTAAAAGAAGTGGAGGGCAGAGATGTGCAAAATGACGCTTGGAAGTCTGTTTGACGGATCAGCGGGATTCCCTCTCGGCGGGATGCTCTGCGGGATAACACCGGTATGGGCATCGGAGATAGAGCCGTTTCCCATAAGGGTAACGACAAAGCGTATCCCGTTCATGAAACATCTGGGAGACATATCGAAGATAAAAGGCTCTGAAATAGAGCCGGTTGACATAATCACATTCGGATCGCCATGCACTGACATGTCCGTGGCAGGCAAAAGAGAAGGACTGACGGGGAAACAGTCAGTGCTTTTTTATGAAGCCGTCCGGATAGTCAGGGAAATGAGGGAGAAAACCGATGGAAGATATCCGAAATACATCGTGTGGGAAAACGTCACAGGAGCGTTCTCCTCGAACAAAGGAAAAGATTTCAGGGCAGTCCTTGAAGAGATCGCACGGATCAAATCAGCAGACATATCAGTTCCTGCTCCTGAAAAATGGAACAGGTCAGGATGCATCATGGGAGATGATCTCTCCATCGCATGGCGAACATTCGATGCTCAGTACTGGGGAGTGCCCCAGAGAAGAAGACGTATCTACCTTGTCGCAGATCTTGATGGAAGGCGTGCCGGAAAAATACTATTTGAGTCGGAAGGCGTGTCAGGGTATTCTCACGAGGGCTTCAAAGCGTGGCAAAGAACTGCCGGAAGTATTGAAAAAAGCGCTGATATCACAGGCTGCATGTGCCTGAACGATCAGGGCGGAGAGCGAATGGATGTGACGGAGGATATGACTGCAACGCTTCGCGCCGCGGCTAATCATCCGCCGCTGGTTTTCGAGAACCATTCGCAGGATTCAAGGTATACGGGACCGCTAAGTAAATCACAGACTGTGCTTGCAACATTCGGGACAGGCGGGAACAATCAGCCGCTCGTTATGCAGTCAGCAGGTTTCTGCACGGAGCATTCTGAAAAAAGCCGGAGCATCGGGTATGAGAAAGAAAAATCGCCTACCCTCAGGGCAGGAATTGTGCCGGCGGCGATGCAGGTGTTCGGGATCTGCTCGGACGGCAGCAATTCCATGAGATCTGATAATCCGAAGTCAGGTATATATGAGGCGGAGACTTCACGCACCATAGACACGGGAGGCGGCAATCCGGCATGCTGTCAGGGCGGGATGGCAGTAGTCGCAGTCCAGGGTTCCATGATAGGAAGAAAAGACGGGAACGGTCCAAAAGGTGACGGAGTAAATGAAAAGACCGGATATACCCTGAACACTGTTGACAGGCATGCCGTTGCATACGGCATAGACCGTGCGGCTTTCAATCAGGGACAGAATGCAAAGTATGATTTTGCTGTCGAAGAAGAAAAAGAACCTACCATAGTTGCGAGAGGACCGGGCGCAGTCGCTGAAGCCAAGACACTGAAGATCCGTTCAGGAAAGGACGGCGGAGGCAAAGGCGCGCTTATCCAGAATGATAAGTCGGCAACGCTGTCATGCAATAACGACCAGACATTGTTTCAGCCGAGGTATTCTGCTAACAAGGCATCTTTTTTCATGAAAGCGGAAAAGGATGTGGCGGGAACACTGGTTGCGACAGATTATAAGGATCCGCCGCTTGTGAACGAGACGGAATATATCGTAAGAAGACTTACACCGACAGAGTGCGCAAGGCTGCAGGGATTCCCGGACTGGTGGTGCAGTGACCTCGGGACGGAAGATGTGACTGCGGCGGATATCCGGTTTTGGAGAGAGGTCTTTGAAACACACAGAGTCATAGTGACCGGCGCATCAAAACCAAAGACGGACAAGCAGATAGTGAAGTGGCTGAAAGACCCGCATTCTGATTCGGCGGAATACAAGATGTGGGGCAACGGTGTTGCTCTGCCGAATGTTTGTTTCGTGCTTGCGGGCATCGTACATTATTCTTCGGAATAAGTGCAGATAACCCTTGCTATATGTGGCTTTTAGAGTGATATATGTATGTACAAAAAGAAAGGCTGCAAAAGCAGGGAGGTAAAATCAATGAAAGCAGAATATAACTTAAAGGGAAAAGAGAGGAAGAGCCTGGTCGATGCTATTGCAAAGATCACGGCATGCGAACCTCAGTACAAAAAAGCGCCGACATTCGAGTACACGGTCGGTGATTTCACTGTCGATAAGGAAGGCACGGTAATTTCAGATGATGCGGATGCACTTGACCATCTCAGGCAGGACCTTGCCGCAGACGGATTCATGGCTTCGGATGACGGAACTGAAATGCAGAAGGACGATATAGTCATATCGCTTCCGTTTTCAGGCTTTACAGAAGAGGAACTGGATAAACTGGAACAGCTCATCGCATCAAAGGAAAGCCTTATCAAAGCGGCATTTGGCACAGATGACCTTACCTTGATAAAAGACAATGACAGAGTATCATTCAACTGGTTCCACGACACCATCGATGCAGATCATGCCGCGGCCTACACTGATTTCGTTTCGGCACTTGCGAACACCGCAAAGGCGCAGAAGAGGATCACCGCAAAGGATAAGCCGGTCAGCAATCAGAAATACGCATTCAGGTGTTTCCTGCTGAAACTTGGATTCATCGGCGACGACTTCAAAAGAGACAGGAAGATCCTGCTTGAAAGACTGAGCGGTTCATCCGCATTCAAAGGAGGCGCTGACGATGAGATTTCCAAGTAGAGAAACTGTCGAAAAGGTAAAAAAGGAATATCCGGCAGGCGCAAGAGTGGAACTTGTGCATATGGATGATGTGCAGGCACCGCCTAAAGGCACAAAGGGTACCGTCAAGGGTGTCGATGATACTGGGTCAGTAATGGTTGCATGGGACAATGGCAGCGGACTCAATGTGGTATACGGAGAAGACTTCTGCCGGAAACTCGACACGGTCACCACCATCTGTTACGGAAAAGAGCGGATGTGGGATTCAAGGGACGAGGCGCTTGCCTTTTTCCTGGAGGGCATGACGATGAGCGAAGGCAGTGAGCAGGCAAGATACACCGCGATATATATGAAGCTGATGGCGGGAGCAGAGGTGGCTGACGATGACGAGTGAAGTACGTGACCAGATACTGAAAGTCAGAGACACCGGACTCACTAACATGTTTGATGTAAACGCGGTTCAGCGTATAGCGTTCGGCATGGATCTGTTCGACCTTGCCATATATCTTGATGACCGGGAAAACCGTAGGGAATACACCCGTTTCATCATGACAGGAGATACAGAATAAATACATCATTATCTACAGAAATGACTTGCTATCATGTGCTTTCAGAGTGATATATAGACTACGAAAAGAAAAGCACGAAGCAAGGAGGTAAGGATATGTGGAGTGAAGGAACTATAGGGATACCTGAAAAGGACAGCAATGGGAAAACCATATGCCATTACTGGGTAAAGCATTTTGAAGAACCGAGTCATTTCGGCATAAACGAGGGCAGGATAAGCAAACTAATGATAAAGATAAACGGTCAGGTCACATGCAGCTATGACAGAGGATGGGACATCGAGCCGGAAGATGAGCCGACATCGATTGCTTACATGATACTGCTCCAGAAATACAACTAGCGGTTACAGAGGAGATATGATCCGAAAGGGTCTTCTTCTCGTTGCAGGAAGGTACGGGCGGGAGGAGGTACTTTGCGAAAACTGAAGAAATATAAACCTACAGGATTCATGGCAAAAGAATCCCGTTATGATAAGAAGGCTGCGGATTACGCGGTCTCTTTTATTGAGTGCCTCTGCCACACCAAAGGCACCTGGGCGGGTAAGCCATTCGAACTGATCGACTGGCAGGAGAGGATAATCCGTGATGTTTTCGGGGTTCTCAAGGAAAACGGATACAGACAGTTCAATACCGCATATATAGAGATACCAAAGAAGATGGGCAAGAGTGAACTTGCTGCTGCGGTAGCTCTTTTATTATGCTGCGGGGACGGGGAAGAAAGAGCCGAAGTCTACGGCTGTGCAGCTGACCGCCAGCAGGCATCCATCGTATTCGAGGTGGCTGCCGACATGGTGCGTATGTGTCCTGCACTGAATAAAAGAGTCAAGATACTGACTTCACAGAAAAGGATAATCTTTCATCCTACAAACAGCTTCTACCAGGTGCTTTCCGCAGAAGCATATTCAAAGCATGGCTTCAATATTCACGGGGTTGTGTTCGATGAACTACATACGCAGCCGAACAGGAAACTGTTCGATGTAATGACGAAAGGTTCAGGTGATGCGAGGATGCAGCCATTGTACTTCCTTATAACTACCGCCGGCACTGATACGAACAGCATCTGCTATGAAACTCATCAGAAAGCGAAGGACATACTGGAAGGCAGAAAGATCGACAATACTTTTTACCCGGTCATATATGGCGCGGGTGAGGAAGATGACTGGACAGATCCTAAGGTATGGGAGAAAGCAAATCCATCTCTTGGGATAACCGTGGGCATCGACAAGGTAAAGGCGGCATGTGAATCAGCAAAGCAGAATCCGGGTGAAGAGAACTCTTTCCGGCAGCTCAGGCTGAATCAGTGGGTGAAGCAGTCTGTAAGGTGGATGCCTATGGATAAGTGGGATTCATGCGCATTCCCTGTCGATGAAGATTCGTTGAAAGGCAGAGTCTGTTACGGCGGACTCGATCTTTCGTCCACTACTGACATCACTGCTTTCGTACTTGTCTTTCCACCGGAGGATGAAGATGACAAGTTCATGCTGCTGCCGTACTTCTGGATACCGGAAGAAACACTAGACCTTCGTGTAAGGCGCGATCATGTGCCGTATGATGTCTGGGAAAAACAGGGAATGCTCAAGACCACGGAAGGCAATGTCGTTCATTACGGTTATATCGAGAAGTTCATCGAAAGCCTGGGAGAGCAGTTTAACATCCGTGAAATCGCATTCGACAGATGGGGAGCAGTGCAGATGGTACAAAACCTGGAAGGGATGGGGTTCACGGTCGTTCCGTTCGGACAGGGATTCAAGGACATGAGTCCTCCGACAAAAGAACTTATGAAACTCACGCTTGAAGGAAGGATCGCACATGGTGGTCATCCGGTACTCAGATGGATGATGGACAACATCTATATAAGGACAGATCCTGCCGGCAACATCAAAGCTGATAAAGAAAAGTCCACGGAGAAGATAGATGGCGTGATTGCGTCGATAATGGGACTCGACCGTGCAATACGGTGTGGAAATGATACATCAGAGTCCGTGTACGATACCAGGGGCCTTTTAGTGCTGTAAGGGGAAACATTAATAATTCCGAATAATCGTCAGACTATTGGAACGCTGTAAAAGCTGTGGTATATTATCCGTACCGAATTTGAAAGGTAAGGGAATGCCATATGCTTACATATAAAGAAATCGAGAACATCGTTGCATGCGCGATGGAAAAGTACAGGAAAGAGAATGCCGCGACTGGATGGAACAAAGAAGATCTGCAAAATGCCATCAATGATCTCGGCGGCGATAAATCGGACCTTTACCGTGCGATGTCTGCAGCAATGGACATCTGCATTGGAAATAAGGAAGAAAACGAACACATACTTTCATAAGTAAATAAGGGAATATCTTTTCAGAGCATCTACCGAAAAACGGCAGGTGCTTTTATTATGTCCATTTTTGGGACAAAGGAGGTGCCTATGAGCATTTTTAGCGGTTTATTCAGATCAAGGGACAAGCCTGAGAACCGTACAGCGGGAAACGCATTCAGCTTTTTCCTGGGGAACAGCACGAGTGGTAAAAGAGTGACCGAAAGATCTGCGATGCAGATGACGGCGGTCTATTCATGCGTCCGTATACTATCGGAGTCGATCGCAAGCCTGCCGATCCATGTCTACAGCTATCGTGAAGACGGAGGAAAAGAAAAGGCAACGGATCAGCCGCTGTATTTCCTGCTGCATGATGAGCCGAATCCTGAAATGACATCATTTATATTCAGAGAAACGCTCATGACGCATCTGCTCCTTTGGGGCAATGCATACGCTCAGATCATAAGGAACGGCAAGGGGGAGATCATAGGACTGTATCCGCTGATGCCTAACCGCATGAGTGTTGACAGAGATGATAAAGGTCAGCTGTATTACGAATATACGCTGACTAATGATGATGCTCCAACAATGAAGGGCAGCACGGTGAGACTGTCACCATCCGATGTGCTGCATATACCGGGACTGGGTTTTGACGGACTTGTCGGATATTCTCCTATAGCGATGGCCAAGAACGCGATAGGTCTTGCCATTGCAACGGAAGAATATGGCTCTAAGTTCTTTGCGAACGGTGCAGCGCCAAGCGGTGTGCTTGAACATCCGGGGACACTTAAGGACCCGGCAAAGATAAGAGAAAGCTGGCAGCAGACATTTGGCGGAAGTTCCAATGCGCATAAGGTGGCGGTGCTTGAAGAAGGAATGAAATACACTCCTATATCGATATCACCGGAACAGGCGCAGTTCCTTGAAACAAGGAAATTCCAGATAGATGAGATAGCAAGGATATTCAGAGTGCCGCCCCATATGGTCGGTGACCTTGAAAGAAGCACGTTCTCAAATATCGAGCAGCAGTCACTGGAGTTCGTCAAATACACGCTCGATCCGTGGGTGTCAAGGTGGGAGCAGGCAATAACGAGGTCGCTCTTTACACCGGATGAGAAAAAGAAATACTTTGTAAAGTTCAATCTGGACGGGCTGCTCAGAGGAGATTATCAGAGCCGCATGAACGGATATGCGGTAGGACGGCAAAACGGATGGATGTCCGCAAACGACATCCGCGAACTTGAAAACCTTGACCGTATCCCAGAGGAAGAAGGCGGTGACCTTTACCTCATAAACGGAAATATGACGAAACTTGAAGATGCAGGATTGTTTGCGGGGACTGCGGGAAAGGAGGAGAACACTGATGGGAACAAATAAGTTCTGGAAGTGGAAGAACAGAATAATATCCGATCAGGAGGGTGAAGGCAGCGTTACCGAAAGGACGCTGTTTTTAAATGGCACGATAGCCGAGGAAAGCTGGTTCGATGATGATGTGACACCTGCACTTTTCAAAGATGAACTTGTAAGCGGAGAGGGTGACATAACTGTATGGATCAACTCACCTGGTGGTGACTGCGTAGCAGCGGCACAGATCTACAACATGCTGATGGACTATAAAGGAGACGTCACGGTAAAGATAGACGGTATCGCGGCATCGGCCGCATCCGTGATCGCAATGGCGGGAACGAAAGTCCTTGTATCACCTGTATCCATGATGATGATCCATAACCCGGCAACGATAGCATTCGGTGACACCGGAGAGATGCAGAAAGCAATATCCATGCTATCGGAAGTAAAGGAATCCATCATAAATGCCTATGAGATCAAGTCAGGCATGAGCCGGGCTAAGCTTGCAAGGCTAATGGACGAAGAAACATGGATGGATGCAAGGAAGGCCGTGGAACTTGGATTTGCCGACGAGATCTTAAAAAGAGACACGGCAGATCTAAACGATGAGCCTGCAATGACGGATACGCTGTATTCGCCTGCAAGGGTGACCAACTCACTGATGGATAAGATAGCGGCAAAATGCCGCATCGAAGGTAAACAAGTAACTGAAGACAAAGTGAAAGCCGATACGCTTATCGCACGGCTCGATCTTTTAAAGAACTGGAGGTAACAGGATATGAATACTATTCTAGAAATGATGGAAAAAAGGAACGAGGCCTGGGAAGGCGCAAAGGCATTCGTTGAAAGCAAGCGTGACAAAGACGGACTTCTTTCAGAAGAGGATGCCAATACCTATGCGGGCATGGAGAAAAAAGTAAAGGATTACGGCGCAGAGATCGAAAGGCTCCGCAGTATGGAGGCTATGGAAGATGAACTGAAGAAGCCGGTCAGCAAACCAATAATCAGTAAGCCGCTCAAAGAAAATGACGATAAGCCTGAAAAAACAGGTCGTGCGTCTGATGAATACAGAAAGGGCATGCTCATGGCTCTGCGTTCAAACTTCAAGCATGTCAGCGATGTGCTGCAGGAGGGAGTCGATACGGACGGAGGATATCTCGTCCCGGACGAATATGATTCCAGGCTCATCGATGTACTAAGTGAGCAGAACATCATGAGGCAGCTCGGTACGATCATCACCACAAGCGGTGAGCATAAGATAAACATCGCAGCCACGAAACCGGCGGCGCTGTGGGTAGAGGAAGGCGGTGCACTCACATTCGGTGATGCGACCTTCTCACAGATCATCATGGATGCACATAAACTCCATGTGGCGATCAAGATAACGAATGAACTTCTTTATGACAATGCGTTCAACCTCGAAAGCTATATCCTTGACCAGTTCGGCAAGGCTCTGGCTAATACTGAGGAGGACGCATTTTTAAATGGAGATGGCAAGGGCAAGCCTCTGGGCCTGTTCGCGGAAACAGGCGGCGGTCAGGCTACAGCAGTAACAAGCGGCGCGAATATTTCAGCCGATGACATCATAAGCCTTGTATATACGCTGAAGCGTCCGTACAGACAGAATGCGAAGTTCATCTTGAATGACCAGACTATTTCATCCATAAGGAAACTTAAGGACAATAACGGCGCATACATGTGGCAGCCGTCAGCCCAGGCAGGCGAACCGGACAGACTCTTCGGATATGAAGTCTACACATCGGCATACGCACCGCTTGCAGAAGCAGGAAAACCGGCTGTTGCGTTCGGTGACTTCTCTTATTACAACATCGGTGACAGAGGCACTCGTTCATTCCAGGAACTCAAAGAACTCTTCGCAGGCAATGATATGACAGGCTATATCGCAAAAGAGCGTGTAGACGGAAAACTTATCCTGCCGGAAGCAGTGCAGATCCTGAAGATGAAAGCGTGATGCTAAATGGGCAGCGTCATAACGGCGCTGCCATATTTTTTGGAGGTGATGCGTATGTTCGTCACGCTTGATGAAATGAAGAATTATCTGAGAGTGGACCACACTGATGATGACGAACTCATAGGACACATCCTTGAATCAGCGGAGCGCGTATGCATGGATATCGTTAGAACGGACGACAGTGCAAAATTCGAGGAAATGGTCAATGCAAGGACTGCGGTCATGTATACGGCTGCATATTTTTATGAGCATAGAGAAGAGGCTGATTTCCACGAATTAACGCTGATGCTCAGAAGCCTGTTGTCAGGCAGCAGGGAGGCGGGATTTTAATGAATATCGCACTTCTCAATACAAGAGTAACATTCCAGAAGCAGCTGACCGAGATTGACGATATAAGTAATCACGTAAACTCATGGACAGAATATTTCACATGCGCTGCAACGATCAGCGGTGAGGGCGGCAGTGAATCATATCAGGCGGCTGAGACCAATGAAAAGTCGGATATATGCGTAACTGTGAGATGGTGCAAAAAGACCGCTGAAATAAAGTCAACTGAATACCGCGTAATGTTTGACGGAGAAATTTACGACATACTCTCAGTAGATCATTTCAGCTATAAGAAGGATGCAGTCAAATTCCGGTGCATAAAGGTGAAGAGATGAAGATAGAAGATCTGGCGGATGCCATTGAGGATGAACTGAATATCTATGCAAAAGGCAGCGCTGCAGTCGTAAAGAATGCTGTGAAGGATACTGCAAAGGAAATAAAGGATGGCATCGCCGCAGGTGCACCGGTAGGTGTCACCGGAAAATACGCAAAGAGCTGGAGAGTAAAGAAAACAGCAGAAACTGATACGAGTGTCTCCTATATCATACACGCAAACAAGGATGGATATCGCCTGGCACACCTTCTGGAGTTCGGTCATGTAAATCGTGACGGTGGACGCACAGACGCGAAAGAACATATTGGTCCTGCAGAGAAGAAGGGTAAGGCATCAATAGAAAAGAAGATAAGGAGCGGGTTGAAATGACAGTAGCAGAGATACTTAAGGACACAGGCCTTCCGTACGCGTATGACCACTTTGCGGAAGGCGAGTCACCGAAACCGCCCTTTGCCGTGTACTACCATCCTGAGAGCACCAATTTCGGTGCAGACAACATCGTATGGTCAAGAGCGGATACGGTCTACCTGGAACTTTATACAGATAAAAAAGATATAGAAACTGAAAACATTATAGAAAAAGCACTGATGCAGAATGGGATCTACTGGGATAAGTCTGAGACCTGGATAGATTCGGAAAAACTGTACGAGGTGCTTTATTCATTTGGAACGGAGGGATTTTAATGTCCGACAGCAATAAGATCACATACGGTCTTTCCAATGTGCATGTATGGCCGATAACATCGGTCGCAGCAGATGGAAAGCCGACATACGGCACTGTTATTAACATGCCGGGAGCAATTGAAATGTCACTTTCAGCAGAAGGTGATACAGCGACATTCTATGCGGATAACATATTGTACTGGACGGCTGAAGCCAACAACGGGTACAGCGGTTCACTTACGATCGCGGAGATGCCGGAGGATTTTGCACAGAAAGTGCTCAATCAGATAAAAGACAACAACGGTGTATTGATAGAAGATTCTACAGCGACAGGGACTGAGTTTGCGATGGCATTCGAGTTTGAAGGAGACATCAACAAGAAGAGGATACTGTTCTACCGCTGCACAGCGGGGAGACCTGATGTTGGTTCATCATCCAAGGAAGACAAGATCGAACCGAACAAGCAGGAGATCTCCATCAAAGCATCACCAAGGCTCGATAACCATTACGTGAAGGCAAGCGTTGCGGATGCATCATCCACGGCATACTCGGCATGGTACGGCGCATCACCGTATGAAGCAGTGACGACAACAGCAACCGCTTCAAAGACAAGCACTTCGACTTCCGGGTCTTAAAGGAGGCATTTAAAGGATGATAAAGAATATTGAAATAGCAGGCAAAGATGTCAAATTTGATACTTCACTGTCATGGATGTTCCTGTATAAGACACAGTTCGGCAGTGATCCAATAGATATCATAATGCCGGCGATCAAGGCGGCGGTACCGCTCTTTGAGAATGCCGGTAATACCCTTACTGCAGCGGATATCGATATGATAACGGATGTGCTTTCAGAGATGAATGTCACTGAAGGACTGCAGCTTATTTGGGCGCTTGCGGCGAACGCGGAAAAAGATATAGATGAGCCTTCTGCATGGTATCACGGATTCGATACTTTTCCGCTTGATGAGATACTCGCCGGCATCGTGCCGGCAATAGTCGAATCATGCCTAAGTACAAAAAAATTCCAGGCACTGTCTCAGGCGGCAAAGAAGGCAGTGCCGAAGAAGCGAACATCGAGAGCATCCTCACGGCAGGCCTGATGCGGGGTCTTCGTATGAATGATACGAGGACGATGACGCTCGGAATGTGGATAGATTACATTATCGAGTGGAACATCATCAATATGCCGGACGGTAATACGAACAGAATGGCAACACAGGAAGACTTCGATAAGTTCTGATCGTGCTGCCGGCACGATAGATAAAAGGGAAGGAGGGCCAAGTCATGGCGGGAAATATAAAGGGCATAACCATCGAACTGAATGGGGACACTACTAAGCTTGATAAGGCTCTCCGTGAAGTAGGAAAAGAAACCAGGACAGTTCAGCGGCAGCTTTCTGAAGTGGAGAAGGCGCTGAAACTGGATCCTGGAAACACTGACCTCATAAAACAGAAGCAGAGACTCCTGGGTGAGGAGATACAGTCGACAAAAGACAAACTTGGTATGTTGCGGCAGGCTGACCAGGATGTTTCAAAAGACATGGAAAAGGGGACTGCGGGCGCTGCTGAAAAGCACAGTGAACTGCAAAGACAGATCACCGTTACGGAATCCAAGGAAAAGGCACTTCAGAAAGAGTTCGACAAACTGAAAGGCGTGTCAGGAGACACATTAAAGATAGCCGCAGGATTCGAAAACGCGGGAACAAAAATCAAGTCGGTCAGTGATAAGGTCGGCAGCATCGGCAAAGGCATGACAAAAGGTGTCACAGCACCGGTAGTCGCAGTCGGAGCTGCAAGTGCCAAAGCTTTTACCGAAGTCGACGATGCAATGGATACGGTGGTTAAAAAGACAGGAGCATCCGGCAAGTCTCTCGATTCCATGAAAAAGAACGTGGAGAACATAGCAACGAGCATCCCCACGACCTTTCAGGCTGCAGGTGATGCAGTAGGTGAAGTCAATACGAGATTCCATCTGACGGGCAAATCCTTAGAAAGCGTATCCGCGCAGTTCGTCAAATTCGCAGATATAAACAATGCGGATGTGACGGATTCAGTTCGCGGAGCGCAGATGGTGATGTCAGCGTTCGGACTCAAAACAAAAGACACAGGCTCGCTTCTCGGTGTGTTCACAAGCGTATCGCAGAAGACCGGTGTATCGGTCACTGACCTTATGAACTCACTTGTTCAGAATGGGGCAACATTCCGTGATATGGGACTTTCAGCACAGAATGCCGCTACGCTACTCGGTAATTTTGAAGCCGCCGGCATCGACTCCAATACTGCAATGGGATCTTTAAAGAAAGCCATGACGGCGTTCCAGAGCAAAGGTATCGATGTAAATAAGGGGCTAAAAGATCTAATAGGAAGCTTGTCAGACGGCAAGGTAACGACAAAGGATTATAACTATGCGGTCAGCATACTCGGTAAGAGGGGTGCTGATGCATTCGTTGATATGGCAAAGAGCGGAAGACTGTCGCTTAAGGGTCTGTCTTCAAATCTGTCTGATTACGGTTCGACAGTCGATGATACTTTCAAAGGGACACTCGATCCGATAGACCAGGCGAAAGTCGCGCTCAACAATCTGAAGGTGACTGGCGCGCAGATATTCACATCGCTTCAGGAGATAATTGCGCCAATGCTTCAAACGCTTAATTCTAAGCTTCAGGCGCTCAATAAATGGTGGCAGACGCTTTCACCCGGTATGCAGCAGGCAATCATAAAGACAATGATGATAGCAGCTGCTATAGGACCATTGCTTATCGGTGTTGCAAAGATAGGTTCAGCCATAGGCACCATTGCAGGCGGAATAGGCAATATGATAACCATCGGTTCTAAGATGGCTGCTGTCTTTTCAAACGTAGGCGGTATGGCGGGCATCATGGGCAAGGCGATAGGATTTCTTACAAGTCCTGTCGGCATCGTGATAGCCGCGATCCTGGCTGCGATAGTAGTAGGAGTTCTCCTCTATAAGAACTGGGACAAGATCAAGGCTGCGGCTCAGAAAGTGTTCACTGCCATAAAGAATGTCATAGTGCCGGTGATGAACACGATAAAGAATGTAATAACTACAGTATGGAACGGGATAAAATCATTTTTCATAACTGTGTTTTCTGCTATAGGTAAAGCAGTGCTCCTGTATTTCAGCGCATATCTCACTGTTATAAGAACGATACTGAATGTGATAAGAACAGTCGTAAGGGCAGTATGGCTCGGCATAAAGACGGTGATCACTGCCGTTGTCAGGTCAATAAAGACTGTCGTGAGCGGTGCATGGAAAGGCATCAAGGCGGTAACTCTTGCAGTGTTCGGCGCGATAAAGTCCGTAGCAAGGACTGTCTGGAACGGCATAAAGACGGCTGTCCTGACTCCGGTGCGGGCGATAAAATCTGTTGTCACATCAATCTGGCAGGGGATAAAAAGTGTGACAGTAAGCGTCTGGAACGGGATAAAGAATGCCATAACAAGGCCAATAGAGACCGCAAAGAACATCATAAAGAGGATCGTGGATGCCATAAAAGGGTTCTTTCATTTCAGGATAAGTCTTCCGAAGATACCGATGCCGCATTTTTCCGTCATACCTTCCGGGTGGAAACTCGGAGACCTTCTAAAGGGCAAGATCCCGCATCTTGGCATCAAGTGGTACGCCGAAGGCGGGATACTTAAAAAGCCTACGGCATTTGGAGCATCAGGAAACAATATCCTTGCAGGAGGAGAAGCCGGCTATGAAGCGGTAGCTCCGATAGATACCCTGAAAGGTTATGTCCGTGATGCAGTGGCAGAAGCAGGCGGCGGAGGTCAGGTGTTCAATATTTCTATGACGGTGAACGGGGCGAATGATCCGGAAGACTGGGCCGCGCAGTTTGCAAAGAGCCTGAAACGGCAGATGAGGATGGGATGAAATGGCGAAAAGTAAAAAAAGCAAAAGACCAACCGGGCTGTCCGTTTCAAGGAACGGGATGGTCTTCACGTTCAAGTGGAAGAAAGGCGATACATATAATGACGGACAGCAACTCCAGTACAAGATAGGAACCGGAAAGAAGCCGGGATGGAAAGACTTAAGCATAGCAGATACTGCGACCAGCAAGGCAGTATCACTTTCTGCTGGAAGTTATTATCCGGCGTCAGGCAAAAGAACACTAAGATATATAAGCTTCAGGGTGCGTGGAAATCATGACAAAAAGAAGAATGATAATTTCGGATGGAGCGAATGGTCGGATAAAACATTCGATGTCCTTATACCGAAAAGACCGTCATCTGCCGTTTTTGAATTAAGTGAAGACTACAGCAATGTCGGGACATTTACATGGGAAGTTGCTGTATCTGATGATGATACGCACATTTTTACTGACACAGAGTATCAGTCACTTATTACTGAGAGCGGTGAAGCTGACGGTTCAAGACTTTCATGGAACTCATCGCAGTCGGGATGGCTTTCAGGGACAGCGGCGGCATCGGGCACAAGAAGCGTTACCGAGGATACTGCTGTGATCGCAGTCGGTTCGCATACCAGATGGATGAGAGTGCGTTCCAGAGGACCGCAGGGAAACAGTGACTGGGTATATGCAAAGCATACATATTCTGCCCCGCAGACAGCATCGATCATATCTGCAGATGCAGCAGTAAACGGTCAGGGCGGCCTTGACATCACAGTGACCTGGACAGCGCCAAGTGACAGCAGGACGCCTATCGACAAGACAACAGTGCAGTGGGCCATCGTGACTCCGGCAGCAGGACTATCCTGTCCGGATGATGCAGGCTGGACTGATGCTGACACATCCAGGGATACGAGCGGGACTGATATGGCACGCTTTACGATAGATCAGCTGGTCGGTGAGGATAAATGCCTGTTCGTGCGTGTCAATACGCTGCACGATAAGGCACTCATATACGGCAAGGCAAAAATGGTAGCAGCAGGAGTGATAAAGGCGCCTTCCATAACAAGTGTGGAGATCGACACTGCAACGAGCAAGGCAGTGGTCACGGCTGCGAATAATTCGGAGATCCCGGACACTATCCTTGCGGTATTGTTCAGAGCAGCATCAGATCCTTCGCAGATATACACGCTTGGCATTATTGCTCATGGTGAAACAAATGTTACAGTGCAGTGCCCTGATCTTTCATCTGAAACTGCATATGATTTCGGCATTTATGCGATGCAGGGCACATACGAAACATCAGTTACCGCTGCCGGCATCACCGTTTACAATACTTCTGCAAATGCAAAAAGCACGGATGTGTGGAAAGGCGGCACCGTACCGCAGGCACCGTCAAATGTGAAAGCAGTCCAGTCGGATACTGCAAAGACGGTCAGTGTGACATGGGACTGGACATGGGATGAAGCGGACAGCGCTGTCATAAGCTGGTCGGAACATGAAGATGCGTGGGAGTCAACAGATGAACCAAGCACATATACGATAAGTCATCTCCATGCAGGTAGGTGGAATATAAGCGGACTCGATACAGGAGTCACGTGGTATGTAAGAGTAAGGCTTACATCAGGAAGCGGAGAGAACATTATATATGGTCCGTGGAGTGAAGCGGCCAAAGTGGATCTTTCATCAGCACCTGAAACTCCTTCGCTCATACTGTCAGAGAGCGTCATAACTGAGGATGGAAATGTCACTGCATACTGGGCATATACATCCGGTGACGGTACATCACAGGCATATGCTGAAATTTGTGAAGCTCAGATAAATGCAGGCGGCATCACATACGGCAAAGTGATAGCGCATACGCTAACGAGCCAGGCAATCACAATAAATGCAAAGGAAGCCGGATGGAGCGCAGGCAATACATACTATCTGTGCGTTCGTGTGATATCAGCATCAGGCAGGGCATCAGCAGGCTGGAGTGCTGCAGCGGCAGTTACGGTCGCGCAGCCTTTAATTGCTGTTATCACAAAGACCAGCCTGGAAGAGCAGACAGTGCAGGACGATCCGGATGATCCGACCATTACCCATAAGACTTTGGCGCTTACAGTTTTGCCGCTTACTTTGACGGTGACCGGCGCAGGTGCAGGCGGAACAACCATAGCTGTTATAGAGAGAAGATATGATTATCACATGGAGCGTCCGGACGGGAATGAAGGCGGAGGATTTGCAGGTGAGACATGCGCCATTTCAGAAGCGAGCGGTGAAGGTGAGATAACGATCAGCGCAGATGATCTTTTGATCCAGCTCGATGACGGAGCGTCATACACGCTAATCGTCACGGTAAAAGATTCACTCGGGCAGTCAGCAGCTGCATCGGAGAACTTTGAAGTCCACTGGGCGCATCAGGCAGAAATACCCGGAGGTACGGCTGTACCGAATAAGGATTCCCTGATCACTGTCATAATGCCTGCTGCACCGGCATCGTATGCTGAAGGTGATGTCTGTGACATTTACAGGCTTTCTGCGGACGGACCGGAACTTATCATTTACGGCGGCGCTTACGGAATATCTTATGTCGATCCTTACCCGGCATTCGGAGAAGGGTGCGGTCACCGCATCGTAGACAGGACCGTCAATGGAGATTACATAACGGCGGATGATCTCGCCGCATGGGTGGATATAGATGAAGAAGCCGGCGATATACTTGATATCAGGAGTACAGTGATCGATTTTGACGGAGGCCGTGTGGTACTACCATATAACCTAAAACTTGGGAACTCATGGGAGAAGGACTTTGAACGTACAAGGTATCTTGGCGGGAGTATAGCCGGGGACTGGAATCCAGGAGTATTCAGGAATCTTTCACTTCAGACAGACAGCATCAAAACGAAAGATGAGTCAGTGATACGTGCAATGAGACAGCTTGCTTCTTTTTCCGGTATATGTCATGTCCGTACACCGGACGGGAGCAGCTTTGCCGCTGATGTCGAAGTAAGTGAGAGCCGTGAATACAATGACCCGGTGATTTCTTTCTCGCTTGACATAAAGCAGGTAGAATCAGAGAGCTTTGACGGCATGACGCTTGCACAGTGGAATGCAGTTGTTGCTGCGGAGGGCACATCATGATATGGAGCAGAGGATTTTCAGCGAGGTTCACAGCATCAGTTGTAGATCCCGTCACGTGGAGAGATATTAAGGATATACGGATAACCGGAGGTAGCATTGAACGTAATACTGAAAAAATGATGGAGTCGGCAGATATAAGCATGACAGAACTAATCGGAACCGGTGAAGCCTGGATAAGGATATGGCTCGATGCAAGGCAGGATGCAGGAGCATCTGCACATATACCGCTTTTTACAGGGATCACATCGGTCCCCGAAAGAAGTCTTGACGGTACAAGGGAATCATATTCGGCAGAATGCTATTCGGTACTTAAGCCAATGGCTGACAGACTGCTGCAGAGAGGATGGTACGCACCAGCGGATGCGGATGGCGCAGCGCTTGCCGCAAGGCTGTTGAGTACAGGCCCTGCACCAGTCACGTTTGATGCAGGCTCACCGCATCTTGCTGATTCAATAGTGGCAGAAGATGGTGAGAGCGATCTTACTATGGCAGAAAAGATAATAACAGCAATCGGCTGGCGTATAAAGATAAGCGGTGACGGCAGGATCCATATATGTGAAAAGGCATCTGAGGTCACTGCCGCATTTGATTCTCTTTCTAACGATATCATCGAGATGCATGTGACAGACACATGCGACTGGTATTCATGTCCCAATGTTTTCAGAGCAGTGAGCGGTGATTCTACGGCTGTTGCAAGGGATGATGACCCGGAAAGCATCCTGTCCACAATAAAGCGAGGAAGAGAAGTATGGATGGAAGAAACGGACTGCAGTCTTAATCTTGGAGAAACGCTTTCCGCATATGCATTAAGGAGACTAAAAGAGGAGCAGTCCCCATCAAGGACTCTTCATTATGACAGAAGGTATCAGCCTGATGTTTCACCTGGAGATCTTATACGGATGCGTTATCCGGGGAACGGTCTGGACGGGACTTTCCGCATCAAAAGTCAGAGCATGGAACTTGGATACGGAGTGAAAACAACGGAAGAGGCGGTGACGGCATGACGGTGAAAAAAGCAAAGATACAGCAGGATATCATTTCGGCAATGGAAGACAGCAGCGCAGGAACCAAAGGCTATGACACAGTAGCAACAGTCAAACGTGTTGAAGATGATACAGCCTGGGTCCACATCCCGGGAGGGGTGGACGAAACACCGGTGACACTTTCAATAGATGCTAAAGCAGGAGACACCATAAGGATCAGGGTAGCAGGAGGAAAGGCATGGGTGACGGGCAATGACACCGCGCCTCCTACAGACGATACGACAGCAATAAATGCGAGGATCAATGCGGCAGTGGCTAAGTTAGCAGCTGAAAATGCTGAGACAGAAGCTGCCGGCGCAAATAAGAAAGCTGATTCAGCAGGGACTGCAGCGGAAAAAGCCGCAGGTGCCGCGATCACTGCAGGAAACATGGCATCGTCTGCTTCAGCATCTGCAGCAACTGCATCCCAGGGCGCGGCGAGAGCGGAAAATGCCGCAAACGCAGTGAATGTAAAACTCACTGCGCTTATAAGGCAGACAGATGACGGAATAGAAGCAGGAAGGATACCGGATGCCGGGACTCTGCCGGACGGATCTTCCATAACACTTCCTTTGGCGCTCGTCAACACAGACGGAAGTTTTGATGTGCTTCTTGCGACATACAAAAACAGCGGAGGAACTGTGACTAAAACGTATTCAGTGCGGATAGCATCGTTTGGGGCGGATGCCGTCATCGGGAGCATCACGGGAGCGCATGCCCACATAGACAGCGACAGCTTCGATATCATAGATGCGTTTGGTAATGTACGTGCAAGCATGGGCGGCAGCACTCCGATGTTTCAGATAGGAAAGTTCACGTTCATAAACCGTGAAAACGGAAATCTTACACTTAGGCTCAATGAAGGGTGATGAATAATAATGGCTATATACAGTAAGAAAATAAGCATGCCGTATCTGCCACTTATGGCAAGCAGCGCAGGTACGATCTCAAAAGACAGTTATCTGCTTGTGGAAGTGACCGGGATAACGGTTAACGACGGATATACGAACGCAAGCATCAAATACAGCCTGTACGCAAAATCTACGACTGCCAGGAGCGTGACTGCTTCCATAAGCACAACAAACAGCAGTGTCAGCAAGACGGTAAAAGTGACCACTTCAATGACATGCATCCTGACCGCGACAGAAACAGTTTCAAGTTCGGATATGATAGATGTATACACCGGTGCGACTATTTCATATGAAGTGGCAGGGTCGTATATGCCGACTACCTATGGTGTCAGCAGCATGGCGGATATAATGTCATCGAATTACATACTGTTCGTTACATTCGGAAAAATGACATCCTATCCCTTTGCAATGAAATACGGGGAAACAGGTACATTCACTTTCAATAAATCATCTTCATATCGACTCGAATTCCTTGACGCGTCAGGTGTATCAAGGTACACCGCATCGATAAGCGGTACGAGCGGAAGCGCAGCTGTCCCAGTCAGTGTGTTCTCTACAGTAAAAGCAAGTCTTAAGACCTGCAAGGTATATGAGATCTACAGCGGGACAGATATCGCGGAGAAGTCGTATAATCTCACAGTGAGTGAAACAGCTTGTTCTTTGTCATTATCAGCACTGCGTTCACCTACGGATGCTGATGCTTCGCTTGTGACAGTCTCGGTTTCCGGTGAGTCGGCACTTTCGAGTACATCAAGGACAGTGACCGTTTATGCGAAGGAAACAAGTTCGGAGGTATGGAATGCTGTAGGAACGATAAACCCTTCAGCATCATCATTCACAGGTGAGACGATGTCGGTCGATCTCGATATAAGTTATTCGTGGGATATTTACGGTATATTGAGTGATGGATATACAAGCGCGCAGTCGAATATATTCAGGATATACTCAAAGTCATACATCATGGATGTGAGGACAGATGGAAAGGGGATAGCCTTCGGCGGTACTGCAGCAACGGAAGATGAAATGTACTGCGGCTTTGGCAGTTTCAGAGCAAACAACGGTTCATTCGAGGGCAGTCTTTCAGTATCCGGTGACATTAAACCAGGCAGGATAAACGGGATCGCTGATCTAATATACCCTGTCGGTGCCATATATATGTCGGTCAGTTCCGCATCACCGGCAACTTTGTTCGGCGGAACCTGGGAACAGATACAGGACAGATTCCTATTGTCTGCAGGAAGTTCATACGGGGCAGGATCGTCCGGCGGCTCTGCGGATGCCGTGGTCGTATATCATAATCATTCGCAAAACCAGCATAGGCATGAGATGCTCGCCAACTGGTCAGACGGTTCCGGGTCATCAAGTGCGTACACATACCAGACTAACAGAAAGAGTACAGACCGTTACACTTCATATGTGACGGCCACTAACAATCCGACCGGTGTAGACGGTACAGGAAAGAACATGCCGCCGTACCTGGCTGTGTATGTATGGAAAAGAACAGCATAGATCGTTATAGGTGGCTGCCGCAAGGCAGTTATTTTTATGGAAGGAGAACAATAAAATGAAAGAGTTCTGGGCAATCAGCCAGGCTATATTTACCGGCCTTGGCGGATGGATAGGGTATTATCTGGGAGGATGTGACGGTTTGCTTTACGCACTTATAGCTTTTGTCGTTATCGACTACATAACAGGTGTGATGTGCGCCGTAGCTGATCATAAGCTTTCGAGCAATGTCGGTTTCAAAGGGATATGCAGGAAGGTCCTTATCTTTCTGCTTGTCGGCATAGCAAATATCATCGATACGAAGGTACTGGGACAGCCGGGTGTGCTGCGCACAGCAGTGATTTTTTTCTACATCAGTAATGAAGGCATAAGTCTTCTTGAGAATGCAGGACATCTCGGACTGCCGATACCGGGGCAGCTTAAGGCAGTGCTTGAACAGCTGCATCACAGGGCAGAGAAGGAGGGAACGGATGAAGATAAATAAGAAGATAAGCAGGTACAACCAGTCGAGCAGAAACGGCGCGTCCATAAGATATATAGTGATCCATTATGTAGGTGCGATCAGTTCCGCGAAAAACAACTGCATCTATTTCTGCGGAGGAGACAGGGAGGCGTCAGCACATTTCTTTGTAGACAGTGAGATCTGGCAGTGCATACCGGAATCCAAAGCGGCATGGCACTGTGGCGGAGGTCTTCAGGATACAGGGAATGCAATGAACGGCGGAAACCGCGGAGCAACGCTTCATGGGATCTGTACAAACAGCAACTCGATAGGCATAGAACTATGCTGCTACAGACATAACGGCATCATCACACCTACTCCTGAATCCATAAAGACCGCAGCCCCGCTCGTAAAGCATCTCATGAAGAAGTATGGGATACCGGCGGGAAGGGTAGTAAGGCATTTTGACGTCACCGGAAAATGCTGCCCTAACGGGTACATTTCAGCCAAAGCCTGGGCAGGACTTCATGAAAAACTAACCGGAGCCAAAGAAGTGCCGTATCCTGTCATCGATATGAGAAAAGGTTCATCCGGGGATCAGGTGGTGAAACTTCAGAAGTGCCTGAACAATATCATTGGTTCAGATCTTGATGCTGACGGTGAGTTCGGCCCCGAAACAGAAAAAGCAGTACGTAGTTTCCAGAAAAAATACAAGCTTGAGATCGACGGTATAGTTGGTCCTAAGACACGTACCAAGATAAAAAGCATGATGAAATAGAAGTGATCATCAATACAGCAGTAAGCCTGTGTGCATCTTTTTGATGTGCGCAGGCCTGTTTTTTTTTGCTCAAAATGTTCCCTGGTGTCCTTTGAACAGTGAGGGGATATGTTCCCCGGAACGGAGGGATAACTGATGGAAATAACAAAAATAACGGCAGAGAGCGAAAAACCTGCAGTTACAGAAGAAACTAAGGTGCCGACCCCGGAAGAACTGGAACGGGAATACGCATACATGATGGCAGAAACAGTGATCTCAAAGATGCATGAGACAGGACTCATAACGGATGAAGAAAGACACCTTCTGCTCTTTTCACTCACTGAAAAACTTAAACCGGAAATGATGCCTTTGATGCCCGTAAATCGTTGATAAATGTGGGTTTCAGAGGTAATATGTCACCTGATGAAAGGAGGTATGAAAGGATGGCAAAGATAACGACATTCGATGCAAAGCCGCCTGCTGGCGGTAAAAAGAAAGTAGCTGCGTACTGCAGAGTATCAACTGACACAGAAGAGCAGATGGTAAGTCTCCTTGCGCAGAAAGGACATTATGAAAAATACATCAGAGAGAACAAGGACTGGATATATGCCGGAATCTACTGTGATGAAGGGATAACAGGCACGAACAAGGAAAACAGGCCTGCGTTAAGAAGGATGATGCGAGCATGCCGGGAAGGCAAAATAGACTACATCATCACTAAGTCACTCAGCAGGTTCGCAAGGAATACTACAGACTGCCTAATGATGGTGCGTAAGCTTCTAAGACTTGGCATCGGTATATATTTTGAAAAGGAAAATATAGACACCACGACAATGGACAGTGAACTGCTGCTCGCGATCATGAGTCAGCTTGCAGAAGATGAATCAAGATCGATATCACAAAATACCAAGTGGAGCATACATCAGAGATTCAAGAAAGGCACTTACATCGTATCGACACCGCCGTACGGCTATGAGAACAAAGACGGAAAGATGGTAATCAATGAAGAAGAGGCGAAAGTGATACGGTATATCTTTTCGGAGATGCTTTCAGGCAGAGGCTCATATCAGATAGCGAAAAGCCTGGAAAGGAAAGGCATACCAACAAAACGGCGCGGGAATTGGAACACCACCATAATACGTGAAATGTTATCCAATGAAAAATATGTCGGAGACATGCTGTGTCAGAAGACATACGTGGACGACCATTTCAAGGATCACAGGAATAAAGGTGAAAAAGAGATGTATCTGGTGACGGATCATCATGAACCTATCATTGGCCGTGCAGATTTTGAAGCCGCACAGAACCTGCTGAAAGTAAGATCGGATGCCGCATGCTCCGGTGGTACATCTAAATTCCAGAATCGATATCCATTTTCCGGGAAGATATACTGCGCGGAATGCGGTGACCGGTTCAAACGGCGGATAAACAATGCCACGGTCGATAAGACAGTGTTCTGGGTGTGCCGTACACATACATATTATAAGGAAAGATGCTCTATGGCTACAGTAAAGAACGAAGATCTGGAACTTGCCTTCACACTGATGATGAACAAGCTTATTTTTGCAAGTGAGGACATGCTGAAACCATTCTTTATAGAACTTACAGAAAAGAACAGGACAGTAGACTGTATGGACATGGAAAAAGTGGATGAAAAGCTTGAAAAGAACAGGGAAAGCATGAGAAAACTTCTGGAGGTCATGACCAAGGGATGTCTTGATGCTGCGGTGTACAGCCGTGAGAACCTTGCTCTTGCGAGGGAAGCGGATGAACTTGCAAAAGCAAAGGAACGGCTGGCAAGTTCAAAAGGCGAGGTATTTTCCTTTGAAATGGAGATAAAGGCGCTGTATGACTTTGCCAGGCATTCGGATTATCTGAAAGAGTTTGACGGTGACCTGTTCACAAGATTCGTTGACAGGATAATCGTCTACTCCAAACATGAAATAGCGTTCAAGCTGAAGTGCGGTCTGACGCTTGCGGAAGGAGTGTGATGAAAATGACGCATATTCCATACGGTTACATAATAAAGAATGGTGTAGCAGAAATCGATCCGGAAAAAGGCGAACAGATAAAAAAGCTGTTTTCAGAATATCTCGGAGGCAAATCGATAGCGAAGGCAGGAAAGTCAGCCGGTATACCGAAAAAGCATCCGTCACTCAATAATTATCTGAGCAATAAGCATTATATAGGAGATGCTTTTTTCCCGGCAATCATCGATGAAGAAACATTCGAAAAAGTGCAGATGAGGAAGAAATACCGTGCTTTAGTGATGGGACGTACCGGTGAAAAACCGGATCGGGTAAAGAGGAAAGCATCTGTTGAATTTGACATGAAAAAAGCTAACAGGCATTATGATGATCCGTTCGAACAGGCGGAATATACATACAGCCGGATAAGGAGCAAGGATGAGCGGTAAGATAACAGTGATACCGGCAAGAAGCCGGGAGAGCAGCAAGGCGAAGATACGGGAGTCAGCCAAAATGAAGGTGGCTGCATACTGCAGGGTATCTACAGACAGTGATGAACAGGCAACAAGCTATGAAGCGCAGGTAGAACATTATACGGAGTATATCCAGAGCAATCCGCAGTGGGAGTGCGCAGGGATATTCGCGGATGACGGCATATCCGGCACCAATACGAAAAACAGGACAGAGTTCAACCGCATGATAGAAGAATGCATGGCGGGCAAGATCGATATGATCGTCACCAAGTCGATCAGCCGGTTCGCAAGGAATACGCTCGACTGTCTCAAATACATAAGGCAGCTCAAGGATCTCGGCATCCCGGTGTATTTTGAGAAGGAATCTATAAACACGATGGATGCCAAGGGAGAGGTGCTGCTTACCATAATGGCATCACTGGCACAGCAGGAAAGCCAGTCGCTTTCGCAGAATGTCAAACTGGGATGTCAGTACCGCTATCAGCAGGGGAAAGTGCAGGTGAATCATACACGCTTTCTTGGTTACACCAAAGACGCTGACGGCAATCTCATCATAGAGCCATCTGAAGCTGAAACGGTCAAACGCATATACAGAGAGTACCTTGAAGGCGCAAGCCTGCTCGATATAGCAAAAAGCCTGGAGCATGACGGCATACTGACAGGTGCGGGCATGAAAAGATGGAGACCGGAGTCTGTAAAGACTATCCTCAGGAACGAAAAATATATAGGGGATGCGCTTCTGCAAAAGACATATACCGTCGATTTCCTCACAAAGAAAAGAGTGAAGAATGACGGCATAGTCCCTCAGTATTATGTGGAGGGCTGTCATGAAGCCATCATACCGAAAGGCATCTATATGCGTGTGCAGGAGGAAATGTTCAGAAGGTCGCACATGAAGATAAAAGGACACCGCCGTATATACAGCAGCAGGTATGCACTTTCCGGTGTGGTCATCTGCGGAGTGTGCGGTGATATATACCGGCGCGTAGTATGGACCAGCCACGGCAAACGATTGGTAGTGTGGAGATGTGTGAACCGGGTGAACGGGGGAAAGAAAAACTGTTGTTCCAGAACCATAAGAGAGGACGAACTGAAAGGCGCAGTAGTCAAGGCCATGAAAGAAGTCTTCGGTAAGAAAGAATTATACCTTGATACGATAAAGGAAAGTGCACGTGAGGTGCTTTCAAGGAATCATTCGAAAGCACTGGGGAAGGTGGAAACCGCTCTTGCCGCGAAGCAGGAAGAACTTCTGGGACTCATAAAATCAGCCGGTGACTGCGATGCCATTGCTGATGAGATAGATAAGCTCCGCAACGAGAAGGAAGAAATACTGCTGAAAGAGGCGTCAGATAAGGGTATGGCTCAGCGCCTGAACCAGATGACAGATTTCATAGACAGCTATCAGGGCGAGATCGTGTACGATGAACAGATCGTAAGAAAATTTATAGATAAGATCACAATTTATGAATGGTACCTGACCGTCATGTTCAAGTCAGGGATATGCATAGATATATTTGGGGACACCCTGCAGTGAAGGCTGCAGGGCTTCTTTTTATACTCTTGTTGACTGATTAAAAGAATAGGCGGAATAATAGGAGGTGCGCATGCCATAAGGCAAATCGAAATCTGTCTTACAGCATCCCGCAAATCATAGAAAAAAGGAGGTGGAAAAGATGATGATATCAATGGAAAGGAGAGTGGCGACTTGGCATATGGGATACGGATGAAAATGTGCAGCGGCAAGCCGTGTAAGTCATGGCAAGGAAATTAGACGCTAAAAAGATCGAAGAAGCCCGCAGGAAACTGACGAGGGAAAACAAGAACGAAGCGGAGAAGAGCAGGATCCGCGAAACCATAGCCAAGAATCGCCGCGGTGAACGCAAAGGCAGAGTCATAATGCCGGAGCATAAGCCATACGCATTCATGGATGCACCAAAGGTAAGGGTGGCGGCATACTGCAGAGTCAGCACTGCCGAAGAAGCCCAGGCGGGCAGTTTTGAGATGCAGGTGCAGCATTTCAAGTCAGTGATTGAAGGAAATCCCCAATATGAACTGGTCAAGATATATACGGACGAGGGGATCTCTGGAACTTCTGTTGAAAAACGCAAAGGATTCCAGGAAATGCTGGGGGATGCGAAGGATGGAAAGATGGATCTGATACTCACAAAGAGTATCAGCCGTTTCGGTAGAAATATCGTTGATATACTTACAGTCCTTCGTGAACTCGGTGATCTCAAAGAACCCGTTGCTGTAAATTTTGAATCTGAAGGGATAAATACGAGCGATGCCAACAACAAGCTCATCATATCCATTCTTTCTGCACTCGCAGAACTTGAAAGCCAGCAGAAAAGCATAGCGATAAAAGAGGGTATCCGTTACAGAATGCAGGAAGGCCTTTACAAATTTTCAGTTGGAAATACGATAGGATACTACCGTGATTATGCCGGGAGAGTGAAGATTGAGCCTGCTGAAGCTGAAATAGTACATTATATCTATGACAGTTTCCTTGACGGTGCATCACCGAAATCTATCGCTGAATCACTGACTGAACAGGGGATACATTCACCAAAAGGAAAGGAATGCTGGGGCGCAGCTACCATACGCAATATCTTATCGAATGAGAAATATTGCGGTGATGTGCTGTATCAGAAAACTTTCACTAAGGATTATCTAAGTCACAAGGCAGTAAAGAACAAAGACATACTGCCTCAGTGGCACTGGGAGAATGACCATCCCGCTATAATCGAACGACTGAAATGGGAATCCGCCCAGAAGCTGCTCATACAGAAGAAATGGCGTAGTGCCGGAAGACCTGCCGCTATGGAAAAGAAATTCACTGTTACCAGGGTAAAATCAGGAGTCCTGCGCGGGTTTCTGCTCATGGATCTGTCCTGGAACAGTGATGAACGAAGTAAATTTTTAGAACTGATGGAAAGTGCCGATGATGATACAGACGGCACAGAAAGGAATTAAAATGGCTATTAATTTTGCTAATGTAAATCTGGAAGTTATCGATATCAACACGAATGCGTCTCCTGACATCTTCGTCAACAAGAATGGGGTGACATTCACCAAGCGTGTACTAGAGGACCTTAATTATCCGCAGAATGTACAGTACTGCATTGATGCTGAAAATCATGTGTTTGCAATCAAGCCGTGCAAAGGCAACGAAGTCAAGGCTACATCTTTTTCAAAATCAAGAGGTGAGCAGAACAGTACGGTAAGCTGCAACAATAAGAACATGCATGCAGTCCTTACCAGGATGATACCGGATTACGATGAGGAGAAAAGATATAAGATCACGGGATTCCTCGATACCGAGAATAAGATCATGTACTATGACATGAGTGAGGCGGAGGAGAGTCTGTTCCGCGCTGCCAAGTAACATATTGACAGATTGATAATTTAGCTGACGCCTTGCACATCGCAGGGCGTTTTGCTTTCCTAGTTTGTTTGATATTTTTTTGAATGCACGTATTATGTCATCTATGGTATAATTAAAAAAATTCAAAATGCGTTTGGAAATTTCGATATGCTATATATTGAATAAGAAAATTATTGCTTATTCACGATGTTAAGATTCCAGTTATGGCTCATCAACAAATAAACAAGCTAAAGAAAATAGGGTGTAATGACCTCTGCACATGTGGTAGCGGTTAAAAGTATATGTTAACTTAACAGTATGATGAATAAGCCATTGGAAACTATACGCATAAAACGGCGGAAAAGATAAGCTGGCTAGATGGGATGGGTTAATATGAAGGAGACACAAGAAATATTAGGGAAATATCTATGTAATGATAATTTAGGAGAATATCGTTTTTGCGAAGTTACTCAAATAGTATTGTTTTCAGAATGCAAAGCGATTAACTTTTTTACAAATGTAGAATGTTCTTCGAAGTTTAAGAAACCTGCACCATTTCATTTTATTACTGAAGTGCCAATAACTATTTCTAGAGATAAAAGTAGTGCTTGGAAACTAGCAATAAGCAGGTATATAATTTCTATTGAGGAACTTCTCAAATTGATTGGTGACACGGAATCTACTGGTTTGTGGAAGTTCAACGGAGAGAATGTAGTAATAGATGATTTTTTCCCATCAGATATAAAATATGTGCCAGAAAGCAATCCAACTGGTGGGCAGTATAATGTGTTTGTACCTCTGGAGTATGGTATTTATGGCTCAAATTTCACCGGAAATTACTATGTCTTTGAACTATTCAGTCGAAAAACGGTACTTAATAAAATACTGTCATCTTTGTCAATACAAAAAATTCAACAAGAAATGAAAAAATGTGGATTGCATTATCATTTGGATAAAATGCATGACAGAATTGGCAATGTAATCATAAAGATGCCTATAGAGGTATTCTCTGTGAAACCAATAAAATTAGGACTTTATGGGATAGAATTGGAGTTCTCTCTTAAAAGAGATTTTGAACATAATCGTTATTGCCTTACAGTAATACAAACCCACGATGGATTGATATATACTAACGACGTTGAGAAGGATTTTGATTGCCAAGCAGTTAGCGTGAATCCCAATCAGTATAAAACGACAATTTCCGTTGTAGATACATATACACAGTTAACCCTTTATTATGGATGTTTTGATTACTCAGTTTATAGCAACTACTTTTCCCAGATAACCCCACCGACTATCATCGCACAAATTCCAGATAAAAGAATAATACACATTGATGGTAAAGAAGTTCATATAGAACTTCCTAATGTAAAAATGGCCGGTTCAATCTATTTCTTTGAAGAAGCTGAAATGACATCAAATCGGAGGTTGGCTTTGGATGACGATTGGTACAATAAACAGGGGTATCTCAAGTCATATTCTTGCGATGAGCATGAGACGGCACTTCACGACATTGTTGAAATATTGAGCAACAATCTTCCTTGGGATCTACAAGAAATATGGGTCATTGATCCGTATCTTCGCACTGCCGACTTAGCAAAGACTGCTTTTCAATGCAGAGTGAAAGGTATTACAATCAAAGCCCTATGTGATTATTCTGCTATTCACGGGAACAAATACACAAATGACGCCGAAGATGACAATGGATTCGAGGAATTTAAAAAGAAAGAACGAACCGATATGGTGCTCGCATTAAGTGATGATACGGACATTCTAATAGACTACCGTACCGTTCGCAATGGACATTCATTCCATGATAGATATATTATTATGAAGTATGAAATAAACAAGGAACGTGTATGGTCGCTTGGGGCATCAATCAATTCAATCGGAAATAAGCATTCAATAATGCAAATTGTTAATGCTCCGCAGGCTGTCATTTCTCAGTTAAATGAACTGTGGGAGGCGACGAGTAATGAGGAATGCTACATATATAGCACATCAAGTATATAATTTTTACCGCAATGGTTGCCTCTGTAATCTTGAAAAGGGCGATTAGTGGTTTAGAAGTTCAGCAGTGCTGGGTAAGTTTTCTAATTTTACAACAGAGTTACAAATGAGGACAAACCAGCAGAAATGAATTTGGAATCTTTAAAATTAAAGATGGAATTCGGAAACGAAGACTATAGAGCGGAAATTTTACATCACATAATTGTTAGAATGATTAATATAATATGTTCCTATTGTTGGACGGGATACCAATGTTTCTATGTTCGGGACAGCCTTTTACACACTTGCAAATATAGGTATTCATACGGTCGTGCCGTGCCACGTCGAGACGATAGCATTGATGTCAAGAAATGATAAATAAGAAGGGCTGAAAGCCCAGTAAATAAGGCTTTTTCGTTAGTGATGGAATATGCTTCACCTGCGGGAAGCCTTATTTTTTAGTCAAATCGAGTTAGCGGGAACTGATCCATAAGGGCAGGTTGAGTTGACAGCCTTATTAAAGGGATAGGGTTGTGTTGACGGGATTGTTATGAGGTAGGGTTGTGTTGACAAGATTGTTATAGGGCAGGAGGCGTTGAGACCGTACGTCTACGCTTCGGACATGCTTTCAGCTATTCTTAGGCAAATTATCAACGGCAGACATTTTGCAGTTACGGATACGTTTTTATTGAATATGTGGGTCGGCTGTAGGGTTTTACTTTATATACTACAGGCATAATTACCACAGGCATGCCAATTGTAGCGTTATGCAATTATTTTAATAATGCGCTCATAAAACATTAATATGATATAATAGATAATATGGAGTGTGAAAATCTATGCCAAATCAATTGAATGCAAAAGAATATAATTTATTTGAGCTTCTTAGCGGGAAATTCATTTTTAACGTACCCGATTATCAGCGACCATATTCGTGGACTGAAAATGAAGCATTAACATTATGGGATGACTTGATTAATTTTTGGAAAAGTGGTGAAGAAAATGTGGCAGATACATACTTTACCGGAAGCATTGTTCTTGTTTATTCTGCAGAAAGTCCTGAAGCTGAAGTTATTGATGGGCAGCAACGATTGACTACACTATCAATGATCCTGTCTGTTTTGAGAAATAAAAGCGGAGCATTGAAATCAGATATTGAAAAATGCCTTTGGCAAGATGGAATTGCTCATATGTCTATTCCAGGAAGTCCAAGATTAAATTTAAGGGAGAGAGATAGAGCTTTTTTTGAGAATAATATTGCCCATGATGGAATGAAAGAATTAATGCAAATCGATCCAGTTCACCTAGATGATGACGCGCAAAGGTTGATGCAGAATAATATGAAACTGATATGTAATTGTGCGGATGAACTGTTTGGGGATGACAGTAAAGAAGTTGACTCCTTTATTACATCAATATTTAAGCATTGTCTTTTTGTTGTTGTATCAACTGCAGATAGTGAGTCTGCGTTCCGAGTATTCTCTGTATTAAATAACAGGGGGTTGAGTTTGCTACCATCTGACATTATAAAAGCTCATATTATTGGAGGAATATCAACAAGTAAACGTGATTTTTTTACTAATAAATGGGAAGATATAGAAGTCGAACTAGGCAGGGAGTCCTTTAATGCCCTCATTAGTCATATTAGAATGCGATATGCAGGAACTAAACTCCATGCACCTTTAGTCGAAGAATTTGAAAAATACACACTGAACCTGGGAATTAGTAATGAGGATGTTATTATTAAAGTAATTGAACCTTACGCGGAATCATACAAAGCCATTCTTCAGTGTCAATATCAAGCATCTCAAGGGGCAGATGAGGTAAATGAATTATTGATGTGGCTGAATAGAATCGATGATTCTGACTGGATTCCGGTATGTATGTTGGTATTGTCATTATTTTCAAACAACGCAGAAGTAATAAGCAATTTTATTACGTTGGTGGAGAGGCTGGCGTCTTATATGTATATAACTTCGAAAACATCGAATCAACGAATAGAACGATATTCTAAGGCTATCCATAAAATTGATGAAAAAGACATTATGGGTGCACTTGAAACGTTAGAGCTTAGTCAGGCAGAACAACATGAGTTTTTAGAAGCACTGAATGGGGATATTTATTTATTACCTGCCAGAAAGCGTACATATGTTGTACTACGTTTGGATCAGTTTGAAAGTGATAATGCAGCTGAGTATAAGAGCAAAATTTTTAGCATTGAGCATGTGCTTCCTCAAAATCCACAACATGGTAGTCAATGGTTTGTTGATTGGCCTGATTCAGAGGAAAGGGAAGCTTGGTTGCATAAAATCGCAAATCTTGTTCCACTAACAAAAAAGAAAAACTCTCAAGCGCAAAATTATGATTTCGATAAAAAGAAAGAAAAGTATTTTTCAAGTAAAGCTGGAGTTACTACTTATGCGTTAACTGTTGAAGTTCTTAACGAAAATAAGTGGACGCCAGAAACAGTACGAAAACGGCAACTTCGCATAATGGAAGCATTTAAGCAGGGGTGGGATTTAACGGATAGTGACATAACTGCTAAAAAAATGTCACATGAAGTCGTAAAAGGAAACAAATCTACTAGCAATAATGCAGTAACAAAAGAGTTAAATAGACAACAAGAATTGCAGAAATTATTAATGGAGTTCTATAATACTCATCCTAACACCATGTTACCGCATTTGCCTGAAATAGACTTAGGTGCAATTAAGTATGCAAAAAAGGCTCTCTATGAGTTGTTTAATGGGAGATATAAATTTAGTGATAAACAAATAGAAATTTTATGTTCAGCTGAAGAATGTAAGAAATATATTCATCGTAATTTGGGCATAATCGTTCCAACTGAATTGGCATTTGAAAAAAAAGTTAAAGAAAGATACTGGAGAAAAAATACAGTTATTATTGGAGAAAAAGAATATTTTGTATTTTCGCAATGGTATGAAGCGAGCCAGAAAGGCGATGCGCATAAATCAGATGTGATGCAACTCTATTTAGACATTGCACAAGGAATCGTATAGAAAGAAAAAAATATTAGTATACGGGGGAGACTTTTTAAGTCTCCTTTTCTATTTATGAACATTGACGTGTATTTAAAGTCACGCTGCTTTTTAGCAGCAAATTTATGGTTGTAATTGACAAAAAGCAGCGCGTGGATTATACTTCAAAGCGAGGTGATTTAAGTGAATAATTCTGTTGGATCATATATAAAAGATAGAAGAGAATCGTTAGGAATTTCTTTAAAAAAACTGGGACATGCATGTGGCGTTAGCGATAGCGAAATATTAATGATCGAGTCCGGGAAAAGGAAAAACCCTAATTGGATTACTTTGTGTAAGATAGCTCATACTTTGAATTTCCATCCATTTGAGCTACTGCTTCAAGCCGGGTATATCGACGATAATGATATTAACCCTATATTAAGGATTAAAGGTTTAGATAGGCTCAGTGTGGAAGATATTGAAGTGGTGCAAAATGTAATTGATGCACAAGTTGCAAAAAATGCAAAAAAGCTTTCCGAAAAGACCGAGTTTCGCATGGGTGAGTTATTTTGTGGACCAGGTGGACTTGCATGGGGTGCACTACACGCACATATTAGTAGCCCTGAGTATCGTATTGTTCATGCGTGGGCTAATGATTTTGATGAAGAAACGTGTAATACATATCGGAGAAATATTTGTCCAGATGATATTGATAGTGTATATTGTGAAGACGTTCATACGCTTGATATAAAAAAACTTGGGGCAATTGATGCTTTCTCTTTTGGCTTTCCATGCAATGATTTCTCAGTTGTAGGCGAACAAAAAGGTTTCGATGGTACCTTTGGCCCATTATATTCATACGGAATCAAGGTGTTGAAGCAATATCAACCGCTTTGGTTCCTTGCAGAGAATGTTGGTGGACTTCAAAGTGCGAATGATGGTAAAGCTTTTATAAAAATAAAGAATGACATGATAGCAAGTGGATACAGACTTTACCCTAATTTATATAAATTCGAGGAGTACGGTATTCCGCAAGCACGGCACAGAGTTATTATTGTTGGAATACGAAATGATATGCCATTTGAATTTAAAATCCCGAGTCCAGAACCTTATAAAAATATAGACAATACTTGCAAGACTGCGATTGAAAATCCCCCTATTCCAGCTACCGCTACTAATAATGAGAGAACTAGGCAGAGTGAACAGGTTATTAAGAGACTGGGTTATATCAAACCTGGTCAAAACGCTTTTACGTCGGATCTTCCAGAAGAATTGCAGCTTAATATTAAAGGAGCTAAAATTAGTCAAATATATAAGCGCCTCGATCCAGAAAAACCTGCTTATACCGTTACAGGTAGTGGAGGTGGAGGAACACATATTTATCATTGGAGTGAACCTCGTGCACTAACAAATAGAGAACGTGCTCGCTTACAAACATTTCCTGATGATTTTATCTTTGAAGGAAGTAAGGAATCGGTAAGAAAACAGATAGGAATGGCGGTTCCATGTGAAGGAGCAAAAATCATTTATGAAGCTATACTGAAAACGTTTGCTAGAATACCATATGATTCAGTTAATAATAATATTGAAGAATAATAGAGAGATGTCTACTCTTGAAGAGAGCGACATCTCTATTCAGTTGGGCTACAAATATAACATTGACAGAATATTAATCTGAGATTACATCATAGAAAATAGAACCTTGCGGTAATTTTATGTTTGGAACCCATAATGGCTTTTCTCCCCATCCTTTTTTCCCGGTAACTTGATACATAGTTAGAACAACTTTTCTGGGGAAAGAACCTCCGAGTTGCCAATCATTTGGTGATAGTAATGCTCCAGTTCCTTGAGCAACATTTCTTTCCCTACGAACAATTAGTATTCCTTGTGTTGCAGGTGCTTCTGCTATCAGAGTATCTAAAATGGCAGAAAATGATGCAAGCTTAAAATCTGGACTTGGTATAATGTGACCAAGAATTTCTTTCATAATCCTAAGACTCACTTGATAATATGGCTCATCATCAGAAAATGGTTTTAATAATTTGGAAATATCTTCTATAGTGTCATTCTCAGGATAAAATGGATAATAATTTGTGCCTCCGGAAATCGTTGCGACATGGTCAGAATCCAATACATTTTTTCGTGTAGGATTCAGCCCTTCAGGGTAATAGATTTTTACATCATCAAATCCCTGCTCAATTTGAGATATGATGGCATTATTTGTTGCATTTATATCAGTAAATATTTTATATAAGCGTTCGTCGATAAATATCATTATCATGCCAGAATCACGGTCATAGCCAAACATTCTACTGTGTTGCCACATAGTATCTGCTTGGGGTTTTTTTGATGTGCGAGTGTAGTATATCGTTTGCAAATTCGGAAAAGTAACTCCTCTTCCGAGAGTATTACCACCAACAATAAAGTTGCATCCCTCAGTATATTCGTCGATATCAACATTATTTTTCCCATTCATGATAATTATTTTTGCTTGTTTGTGGCTGATGATATTTTTTGCATAATCCAATAACATTGCAAAGTCCAGCTTAATATTTTTTGATGGGTTAAGTGAAACGTATATTCTTTTTAATTCAGTTTCAAACTCACCGGATAGATTATTTAAACACCAAGTTAGTTCATTGTTGATTTTATTTGCGAAGTTTTGGTGTGTAGCTTGGCGTGAACTTGGGTGGATAAGACAATTGGATACATCTTCTCCAGATAATAGTAATTGAGCTGAAACAAGAAGATGGCGAAGGACCACTTCCCTTACTGGGGTCTTTAATTCTTCAATATATGAAATGCAGTCAGGCTTACCGACTTTCGGAAAGAAAAAATCTCCCCCCAAATAACCAACTCCAGGCTGGAAATAGTATGTGAATAGCGGATGCCATCCGGATGTTTGTGTTTGAAGAAAAATGGACTGAGGTGTGCCGGTTACTTGCAAATAGAGACTGCTGGAAGCTCCATTTTTTATGCTGTCCAAATGCATGTTAATAGAAGACTGCTTTTTTCTGTTTATTAATGTATTTAATGAAGCAGAATCGGCTTCATCATCAATAATAAACAATGGATTGCCCTTCATAAACCCAGTTGTGTTAAAGACATTGGCCCATAGCTTGAGTATTCTAGTATTCTTTTTAAGTACAACTATAACAGGTTTTTGAAGTTGATTTTCAATAAATAACCCAGAATCATTTTCTCCACAAATACAAAATCCGTCAAGATCATTCTTCACACGGTCAAGGGTTTGTTGTTGCAGGACAATATTATCTGTGGTAAGTATTACAAATGCTGAGAATCCATAATCTGCGGCTTTACACAGAATTCCAAACATCTGTCCAGTTTTTCCAGATTGAATATTTCCGAAAAGCAATCCTATTTCATGACTAATGAACGAGAAGTTCTTAATGTGACTATTACCAACGTCATTGGCAGTTCTATTTATGGAAGTAGCGAGTTCATTGTTTCCTCGTTCAATAATTTTGTTTAAATATGTTTCTAAGTATTTCATTTAGATCATCCGCCTATTCTGTAACAGTTTCAAAGGCTAATGTCCATACATCTAGGACAGAGCCATCATCATCTTGTGCCTTTTGGTCAGTTTTGGTAAATACTATTGCATTGCAACCATATGCTTCGAGCATTTCTTTAGTTATCATACCTAAGCGATTAGAATCTTTTTGGCTGTCATTTACGGGTTCAACAAGACCAGCAGCAACTAAACGTCCCTTGATCCATCGCCCCATAATTAATTCATCACCTACTGCACTGAATTGTTTATTTCCAGCACTAGTGGTATGTGCTTTAAACCAATAGCCATCATCCGTTACCACAAAGAAAGGTGCATTCTTTTCAGGATATCCTTCCAATTGTGTGATTTTATTTGTTACGGTTAATTGAACTTCATACCAATCACGTGATTTCCGTTTACTTCTAGGTGCAGCATAACATACATTAATATTAGATTTCGTATAATGGCGGCTATCATCTATAAAACGCTCATCAAATAATGGTACCTTTAGAGGAAGGGTAAAAGATGTATGTGTTTGGTGTTGATAATATAATTTTACGCCGAGTGGAGGCATTTGACTAACAGAATCAACTCCATCTAAAGAAATATTTTGTTCATGTATAAGTGGCATATCTCTGATGTTTTCAATATTAGCTGAACAACGCGGTCCCTTTAAAGTTTCAATAAACTGTAATAGTTCTGAGCATTTGTCAATATCTTCAGTTAGTGCTGCAATTTCGTATTGCCGGCGACTGATGGCATCAGGTTTGATTACACCCATATTAGCGGAACCAATAATGGTGGCAAAGCATATTTCGTCTTTGATAAAACAATATAGTTTCCCGTGATATTTGAAAGCTCTGACCAGGCGTATTTCTCCTATTCCTTTATCTCCCCAGGTTTTATTAAGTTTTAAAGCTGCGTGATATGAATTTTCTGGCATGCCTTCTATATAATACATTCCGATAGTAAGAGTAATGTTCTGAATGTGGTATTTTTCTACCATTTCAGAAAGCTCATCTAAAGATGCCTTGGAAATATAACCAACAGCTATTTCAATATGATCAGATTTTGCTGCATGCTTGAAAATACAGTCTGCTATGGTTTGCTGGTCATTTTCCAAAGCTAATGGAAGGATATCAGAGTATAGAATTTTCATTGTGTACACCTCCGTAGTCACTGATTGATTTTACGATGTTATTAATGTAGATATTTTTTGTGTGATTAGGTGTTTTCATTCATCAAACAGTTTTTCTGAATCAATTTCTTTTTGCGCTCTTGATTTAAGCTCTTCATAATAATTATTAATATTGATATATTCTTGCATTAAAGGAAATTGAATACTTTCCATAAATACACGTAAATCTCCATATTCAGATGGGCTACTTCTCAATTTATCAATTTCTATTTCGATTGTTGAACCTTCAATATCAGGATCCCCAAAATAGTCTATGTATCGATAAGGTAAATCATCCTCAGGGATAATTTCTGTGTCTTCAAGTTCATCAATATCTATATTTTCAGGATCTGGATTCCTTTCGTACGCACTGGTCTCCATAAAATGACTGAAAACAGTAACCCAATTTCTTCTCGGAAGAATAGAAAGTTGCTCGGGCCATGATAATTCGTCTAGGTCCAACATAGCTGCTAACCTGTTTTCGCGAAGAATCTTTTCGTAAATGAAAGATTGCGGGTTATTGAGAAATATATCACCAGTATTACCTTCTTCGTAGTATATAACAGGATATTGATTTTCTAAGAATTCCCAATAGTCATCATTATTATCTGATGCTTTACATTCATTAAATAGTTGCTTAAGGAATGGAAGAAAGATGTATCTTTCGACCTTCTCTGGAATCATATCATATAGCATATCAAATGTTCGGTCTGTGTATGAACGATGTTGGATACTTTCAAAAAACTCTCCTACCCGTACAAGTCTTTCATCATATACAGATGCAAAGTATACAGCAGCAAAGTACTCCTGGAAGGATCTGTGGATAAAATAATATTTTTCACCTTCATGATACATAATACATAAATTATCAGTAAGATCGAGAAGAAAATCTCTTGGTGTAAGTTGGGAATGACCTTTCAGCGTCTTTTCCATGTAAGATGTAAATGTGAATTGATTAAATTCAAATACTTCATCAACATATGTCCTGGCACAAAAATCAGAAAAATACTTTGCAAATTCCTCAGGAGTCAATTTAGTATGAAATGGTCTTTTAAAGGATCCTTTTGATGCATCGTGTAGTCTTGCCATTGTTTCATAGGCTTTTGAATAAAATACGTGCATTTTAGCAGGAACCTCTCCAAAAGTGGAGTACGTCATGAGCATAATGGTAAGAAGTAGGGGATTGCTTGCAAACTGTTCATGTGAAAAAAACAATCGATTATCTAAAGCTGATAAAAAGTGATTCTTAGATTCGTTATCCCAAAAATCCAATTTATCAATAAGAGAAATTGCTTGTGGCTTAGTTAAAGGCAATATGTCATATAGTAAAAACTTCGTATATGAAACGAACGTATTCGTTGGACGAGATGTAATTATGACGACATTGCCTGGATAGGATTTAATAAACGCTTCTAAATCTGTTTCAAAATCGGCTTTTAGAGATGACTGGATTTCATCAAGTCCGTCCATCAAAAGAATAAGCTGTTTACTTTCAAGGGCAACGACTATGTCTTTCTGAATAATATCGGGATCAAATGCTTTAATAGTCAGCCAAATAAATTCAACAATACTTGAAATGTTTTCATTATAATCCTTCAAAGAAATTAATACGGGCAATTCGTTTGTTGATGCATAATCTGTTGTAGCATTTAAGAACAGATGAGTTAGAAACATCGATTTACCAATACCACCGGTTCCTTCAATGATTGAATAAGCCGATTCTTGTTTTAGGCGAGCGGCCGTAGCATCAGTAATGGTGATTGGCTGTTGAGAATTGTGTGTTGCGACAAATCGTGTCCTGTGAAATGTTAAATCATTACAGACGTAAATTTCATAAAAAGGATGCGGCTTTTCTGCATATAACAAGGTTTTTTTCATTGAATAGTACTCTTTAGCCTTGTCAAGAAATGTTTGGAACGGATCAGTTTCTTCACGCCCGTTGCTCTTTCCTTCATTATCCAACTGATTGGAAGCATGAAGATCCATTATTTGTTGCTCTGAAGCAGTTGATTTTGTTATTTCGTTGTTTTCAAAAAAATCCTTTGCCATTCGATGCTCACTTGCTTCAAACCCTTTCGCAAATATTCGCATTGTTTTAGTTAAATTATCAAAACTTAATTGGCGGTAGGTCTTTGAGGCATTACCATTATCCTGGGTATTATTGGCAACCTTGGTACCTTCCGATTGTGGAAAAGTTGATAATAATTCTTTGGGTAAGTCTTAGTTTATAGTTAATGGTTGTATTCCACTACCGATATCACTGTGAAATTTCCATTCTGCATTTGAACGCGACTGAGAAAACCATGCTTCAAAAGTAGATCTTCCAGATTCTGCATCCGGGCAGTTCATTATCACATAATGTAAAACACTGATAAAAAAGGGTTGTGCTATCACTGTAGTCACGCTGTTTAAATCTTCGACATTAACTTTTTTGTCATAGGCAATAGATATACTGGTGTCATTATTAACTGCTTTATCTTTTTGCATAGTTTCAATCAAGGCGCGAACAAGCCATTCAAACTTTTCCCCGTTTAGATATGCAGTTATGAACTCCGAGACTCTTTGAAGTAGCTTAGGATCGCTTCTCTTGACGGCAGAATCAAAAGCTGATTGAGTAGTTGAGTCAGTGAATGGTACATAGACACCAGTGCTGTCAACGCACTTTTTATAATTAGAGGCACATTTGGCCATCGATTTTCCCGCAGTTGCAGGCATATCGTCACCAGTAACAGTATAGATAAGACCACAAAATACGTCTTGCGCGGTCAAATGATCAGAACCACCTTCTAATTTGTTCCGTGCTTTGCTGCGTGATTTTCGGGCTTCTAGAATAAGACCGAATAATATGCCGCCGCAAAGGTGAGGAACACTGTATTTAGCCATATTTTAATCCTCCTATATGAAATAGTAACCTTATACCGCCTTAGTAACCTTATGCTACTTCATTTGTATATCTGAAGCAGTTGACAGGAACCTTATCTACATTAGGGTCATAGACAAGTAGGAAAATGTGCAAAGTTTTTTCTAAATTTAGTATAACACTGCAGACAGTGAAAATACATAATCTGGGTGCAAAATTCTGCAAATTCAGAACTTGCTATCGCATTGCATAATTCCACTTAAAAAATATCTCAAAATGTCCGATGTGGCCACATGGACGATGAGATACATCAAGAACTGAAAAGCAACATAAAAGTTGTTTTCAAAGCGAAGATGTCTCACCGTTAGTTTTCTGTACCAATTTTACTGAAGCAGAAATTCTATGGCCACCTTCTGTATAGGTTCTTCATGTGTCTCACCGTCTATACGGACGGAAAGGACGCAGCAATGAAGAACAATAAAATCAAGTACAAAGCAACTTACAACCCTGACCGCGAGTGTTACATATCATCAGACGGTAAATACCTCTGCTATAAATCCACAGATGTCGACACACATCGTCCTGTGACGCTTCGTTATGAAATCGGTAAGGATGGAATCACGGAAGAACTGACTTTCCTTATCGATGAACTGAATCACGATATGGATCTTAACGACCGTTACGAAAACGAGCTGAAAGACCCGCTGTTCGAAAAGAAGCAGAAGACTTTCAGTACCGATCCATGTGGCGATGACATCGATCCATGGGACACAGTATCCAATACTCAAGATGAACCAGATCATGAACAGGAGCCAGAAGATCCTGACCTGGTGAAGATCCGCAAAGTCGTGGACGAAGACCTCACTGATGCGCAGCGCGAACTGTACTACGACCATTTTGGCAGGAACCGTCAGCTGGAAGAGATCCGACAGGAAGAAGTCGCTATTACCGGTCAGGAGAAGAGTCTTCAGTCAGTTCTGAACCGCAAAAACAAGATCATCAGAAAAGTTGCACACAAAGCATTCGGCGTCGAACCGGTAAAACGTCACAACTATCCGAAGAAGGAAGGCTGAGCCATGTGGCGTCAGCCAGGCTGCCGCAGTCCTCCCAGGCAGCGCTAAGGGTTGATTTTTAAGGCAAGGGACAGAGGAAGACATCCTTCCTCTATATCAAACTGAAATGTTCAAAGATTGGAGGACAACGAAAATGAATAATATTCAGCACAAAGTACAGATCAATATCGCAGGGCCGGAAGGCAGAAGACAGATGGTAGTCAGCGGTAAGACGGTCAGGATACCATGCCGGATACTTGAGCTTATTTTTGGAAAACTGACTGAAGTCATGTTGATAACACCTGGAAAGACAGTGGTCGGGATAGAAGTAAAAGAAGTGGAAAACGGAGGTGGATATATTGAAGAAGATCGATAATCCATCTCTCCCGATGCCTGTCAAGGTACGACCGTACAGTCATCAGCAGGCGGCGTTCGATTTCGCCTGCGGGAAGTTCGGACTTCTGCCGTCGGATTCGAGGAGCAGGGGAGTGGCGCTTCTTATGGAAATGGGCTGCGGCAAGACACTGGCAGCGATCGGCATTGCCGGGATCCTTTATCAGTTCGGCCTTGTAAATAAGGTCCTGGTGGTTGCGCCGCTTTCTATCCTGGGTGTTTGGGAGTCAGAATATGAGCAGTACGCCGAGTACCCGTATACGATGACGATTTTACAGGGAACTTCGGACAAGAAAAGGAAGATGCTGAAGGAAGTGTCTTCCGACGGTCTGCAGATAGTAGTGGTTAATTACGAATCCGCAAGGATCCTGGAAAAGGAACTCCTGCAGTTCGACGCCGATCTCATCATCGCCGACGAAGGTCACAAGATCAAATCGCATAGCAGCAAGCAGAGCAAGGTCATGCATAAACTTGGCGACCATGCATCATATAAGCTGCTTCTGACCGGGACGCTCATCACGAACAAGGAACTCGATGTTTTCAGCCAGTACCGCTTTCTCAACAGCAGCGTCTTCGGCACATCGTTCTATACGTTCAGAAACACATATTTTGATATGGTCGGCTACGGCAATCATATCCCGCGGTTCAGAAAATGGATGTTAAATGATTTCCTTCGGAGGCTCCACAGCATTGCCTACCGCGTGACAAAAGCCGAGTGCCTCGATCTTCCGGAGATAACGGAGGAGATCCGCACGGTACAGCTCGAACCGAAAACTATGAAGATATACGAAGAGCTTGAGGCGGATTCATTCACCGAGCTCAAAGGCAGCGAGGTGACGGCGGTCAATGTTCTTACGAAGATCCTACGTCTGTCGCAGGTCACAGGCGGGCATCTTACGGACGATGAATCGGATACCCATCAGATCAGCATGGCAAAACTTGACGCATTGTCGGACATCATCGATTCCGTGATGGAAGAAGGCAAGAAAGTCGTTGTCATGGCACGCTTTATTCCTGAACTCAATGATATCGAAGCCATGCTGCAGAAAAAGAAGATAGGTTACGCCTGCATACGCGGCGGCGTAAAAGACCGCGCCGGGGAGGTAAGCCGTTTCCAGAACGATCCTGACTGTTACGTATTCGTAGGACAGATCGCTGCGGCAGGCCTTGGAATAACACTGACTGCGGCAAGCACGATGGTGTTCTATTCGCTCGATTATTCCATGAGCAATTTCGACCAGGCGAAGGCCCGCATACACAGGGTCAGCCAGACAGAAAACTGTCATTACATATACCTTATTGCGGCCGGCACTGTCGACCGTAAGATACTCCGTTCTCTTCGGGGAAAGATCGACCTCGCAAAGATGCTAGTCGATGATTACCGGAAGGGCAGGGATCCTTTTACTGACTGAAGATGCTAAGGGGTTGATTTCTTCGGCAGGTATTGAAAGGAGGATGCACAATGAACAATGAAATTTTCGAGATGGCAGACAGGCTCAAAGATGCAAGAGACCGCAAATCCGAGCTAAAAGAGCAGCTAAAAGCTGCCGAAGCTGAGATAAGCGAACTCGATCTCGCGCTGTCTGACGCGATGGCTGAGTCGGAAGTGGAGCGTTTTTCCAGGAACGGCAGCACGTTCTATCTGAACTCACGGCTGTTCGCATCACCTGCGTCAGGCCGAAAAGACGAACTCATGCAGTCGCTCAAAGACAACGGATATGGCAGCCTTGTGGTGGAAACTGTCAACGCCAATACTCTTTCGAGTTTCGTCAAGGAGCAGAAAGCGGAGAACAACGATGAAGTACCTTCGTGGCTGTCCGATGTGATCTCGGTATTCGAGAAAGTATCGGTCGGCGTACGTAAAGGCTGAGAAACAAAAAACAATTATTGATTTGGATAAGAAGGAGGACACATAGATGTCAGATACAAAGAAGAACAACGACCTTATGGAGACCGGCGGCTTTGCCGCCCTTAAGGGCAGCGACGCCCTGGAAAACACAGCTGAGGACCTTGCGGGTCTTGAGCTTACGTTCGACCGCATCAAGATACCGGCAGGCGGAAGCACCGCTTTCGAAGTGCCGGGAGACGGGGACGAAACTGAGATGGTAAAGGAGATCAGCGGAGTAATCCTGCTGCACCATCCGGCATACGCGTATTATACGGAAAAATACAACGGAGGATCGAACCCGCCGGACTGCGGATCATTTGACGGAGTAAACGGGACAGGGACTCCTGGCGGCAAGTGCGCTGCATGTCCGTACAACAGGTTCGGAAGCGGTGAAGGGCAGAGCAAAGCCTGCAAAAACCGCCGCATGATATACATCCTGAGGGAGAACGAACTGTTCCCTATGGTGCTGTCGCTTCCGACGGGATCGCTTAAAGAGTTCACGAAATATGTAAAGCGTCAGCTCTCCAAGGGCAGGAAGCTTTCGCATATCGTGACACGCATATCGCTGAAGAAAGCGACGAGCGCATCCGGCATCGCGTATTCCCAGGCGGCTTTCTCATTCGAACGGATGCTGGACAGCCAGGAGACTGCGGCTGTCGGCAGTATGGTAGATCAGGTGAAAAGCTATGCCGCGGGGTTGACGCTCGCATCGCTTGCAGGAAGCGAGGAGACATCGTTCGTGGATGAAGAGACGGGCGAGATCATCGAACCTCTTAAGTAATACAGAAATAACTACATACTTCGGGAGAGGGCGCGCTCTCTCCCGGAGATTTTCGCATAAGGAGATCATTTCATATGGACAACAAAAAAGAATATAGATGCGTGACGACGGCAGCCGGGATACGCGCATATATCGGAAATGCCAAAGTCGCAGCATTCGACTATGAAACATCGCCAGACGATGAGTACCGCGATGACGACAAAGCCGCGCTCGACCCTGCGAAGAGCCACATCTGCACGATGAGCATAAGCGTAAGACCAGGGACCGGCATAGAGATCCCATTCGCGCATAAAACAGGGATAAATATCAGCAGGGAAGAGTTCACGCGGTTCCTTGAGGGATTTCTCACGGATACGTCAATCGTAAAAATCGCGCACAACCTGTCATTTGAGTCGATGTTCTCATATAAATACGGCATCGTGATACAGGAGCCTGTCTACGACACTATCGCCGCAAGTCAGATGACGCTTAAGACCGGTACTGATTTCCGCAGGCTGCAGGACTCTGGTCTTAAGAAACTGTCGGAGGAGCTGCTTCATGACGTGATGCCGTCGTTCAATGATGTGACGTCAGGCAGGTTTTTCGATGAACTGGATCCTGAGGATCAGGAGACTATCCGCTACAGCTGCGAAGACTCAGACAAGGCGCTGCAGCTATATTACCTGTTCAATGCCTGGTTCGATAGGTATCTTCCAAGGCACAGGTGGATCGTAGAGAACATAGAATCTCCGACATCTGTCTACCTTGGGATCATGAAATATAACGGAGTGCCGGTCGATACCGGTCTTATGGATGAGCGAAAAGAAGAGGCGGAGCGCGAGATGGACAGGATACGCCGCGAGATACATTTCCTTATAGGAGGCATCGACATCGGCAGCAACTGCTCCACGAATGCTTTCAAAAAATACCTGTTCCAGGATCTGCGTCTTCCCGTTATGAAGACGACGATGACGAGCCGCGCCGCAGCTGACGACGCGGTAATGATACAGCTGAAAGAATGGTGCGACGCGAATCGACCGGAGCTTTCAAGGCTTTTCGAACTTGTGCAGGAATACCGCAGATGGAACAAGATCTCGAGCACATATATCACGGGATACCTCAAATATCTTGATCCTGCGACAGGCTGCATACATCCCAGTTTCTATTCGCTCAGCACGGATACCGGGAGATTTTCATGCAGCAGGCCGAACCTGCAGAACATGCCCAGGAAGAGCAACGATCCAATAGGCGTAAGGAATTTCATAAGTGCGCCGGAGGGGCATCTCATCATAAGCTGCGACTACAGCCAGATAGAGCTTAGAGTTGGAGCCTTTTACTGCCGAGACCGCATCATGATGGATACTTACAGGTCCGGCGGCGACATACATGCCGCGACGACGAGCGTCATATTCTCGGTCCCGTATGAGCAGGCAAAAGATAAGAATGCTCCGGATTACAAGGAACGCAGAACAATCGCGAAAAATACGAATTTCGGTACGTTCTACGGCCTGTTCCCTCGAGGCCTGCAGCGGACACTAAGGTTCAAGGCGGGGGTTGATAAATCAGTCAGGGAATGTGAGGAGATCATAGAGAATCTGAAAGCGGGTTATCCCGGACTTGTCACATGGCAGGATGAAACGAAAGCGGAGGCTGCGAAAAGGATGTATTCGGAGACATGGCTCGGAAGAAGGCGGTATCTCCCCGGCATCATATCCGGTGACTGGGGGAAGAAGTCGTTTGCAGAGCGTTGCAGCATGAACACTCCCATCCAGGGGACGGCGGCGGATATCTTAAAGCTGTCGCTTGCCAGGATACTGAAAGGTCTGCCGGAGCGCCAGTGGCTGAGGCCGATACTGCAGATACATGACGAACTTACATTTATCATTCCGGAAGAAAGGCTCCATGAAGCTGCGGACTACATAAGGTCCTGCATGGAACCGCAGCCGTTTCCGGAGTTCGATATACCGCTTGCCGCTGAAGCGTCGGCGGGCAGGACATTCGGGACACTTGAAGAACTGGAGGACTGAGCATGTATAGAAATTCTGAAGGCTACGCTGACCCTACGGCCGGACAGGCCATAGGAAATGTGATGAAAGAATACCGCATTGAGCGTAAACGCGTCTGGCGGAGGCAGCATGAGATGAAGACAAGGCCGAAGGCATACATCGCTTCGCGTTACGCAGGTGACAGGACAGCGAATGCAGCAGATGCCGCGATGGCATGCCGCTACGCTGCTTCTAAAGGCATGATGCCTGTAGCGAGCCATCTCATGTATCCCGCAATGGGATTCGATGATAGCGACCCCGGGCAGAGAGAGCTTTGCTGCATGTTCGGACTCGCGCTTCTCGCTTTATGCGATGAAGTGTGGTGCTTCACAAGAGAAGGCATAGTGTCAGAAGGCATGGAGCAGGAGATCTCGGAAGCAAAACGTCTTCATATACCCATCCGTTATTTCAAGATCGAGGAGGCAGAAGCATGATCAATATTACAGCGGCCGACATACTCGGCAGCCTTTTCAACCCGGCAGATACCGTATGCTTTCGTGTCTTCGATGACAAGAAGCGCGGCGTGTTCCGCGGACAGAACCTGCAGTGCGAATGCGGAAAATACAAGACCATAGAGGAAGACTTAAATAAGCACAACGAGCAGGACCGCGGCGTGTTCTTCGTAGTGAATTACGGCGGGCAGAACGATCAGTCGATTACGAGGATAAATTCCCAGTTCTTCGAAATGGACGGCGGGACATTCGAGGAGCAGCAGGCTAAGATCGATGCATTTCCGCTCCGGCCTTCGATGATAGTAAGGACGCAGAAATCACTGCATACATATTATTTCATGGACGGCACAGCGAAAGTGGAGCGCTTCCGCACCGTGCAGAAACAGCTTGTAAAGATGTTCGGCGGGGACCCAATGTGCGTCAATGAATCCAGGGTTATGAGACTCCCGGGGTTCTATCACTGCAAGACTGATAAGAGGGTCATGGTGGAGTGTATAAGTTTCCATCCGGAGCTCAAGTACACACAGGATCAGCTGTCAGAGCTACTGCCGGAAGCAGATGAAAAGCCGCCGGAAAAGAAAAACGGCATGCAGAAGGGCCTGGACATAGTTATGAGGAGCTGCGACTTCCTTAGGCACTGCAGGACAGATGCAGCAGACCTTTCTGAGCACGACTGGTACGCAATGGTAACGAACCTCGCATCTTTCGACGGCGGTACGAAGAAGATACACGAGCTTTCCGCTCCGTATCCAGGTTACAGCGAATCGGTGACGCAAAAGAAGATAAACCATTTTCTGGAGAGCGGGACTGGTCCAATAAACTGCAGCACGATATGCGAGAAAGGGTACAAATGCCCGAAATTCGAAAAGGGCGAGTGCCAGGTAAGGTCGCCCGCGGCTCTCTGCTACTTGCCTCTTAGCACTGACGTCCTGCAGGATATCATCTCGGATATCCCATGCACGGGCAATACGATAGAGGACCTTCAGATGGCGGAGAAATTTGTGAGGGATTACCTGTATAACCAGGATGTGGTGATAGCGGACGTGATCATCGATGTCGCGCTGCGTGATCACTTCAAGTTCAAGGCGTCGTTTCTGAAATCGCTGAAAGCTGTCTATAAAGATGTGAGCCGTGTATTCAAGGCGGGAAAAGCCGCGAAGAAAGCAAAGGCAGGAGCATCGCTTCCGGACTGGTACGAGCCTATGGAGAACGGAGGGCTCAGGTTCCTTCCGGGGGTACTTGCTCAGAATATGGCAGATACAGAGAAGGTGTTTTACGCGGCGGAGCAGCATTTCGGATACAGCGGAGGCGTTTATTCCGAGATGAGCGATATGGAAGCGCAGAAACTCGTTCAGGACAGGATGCTGGTACGCGAAACAAGGATGACACAGATCATGGATGCGGAGAAACAGTGGCGGCTAAAAGTGCAGAAGGATATAAGGGAGCTGAACTCCAATCCTTACATCATCAATGTGAGGAACGGACTTTACAACGTGCTGGAAGACACTCTTACAGAGCATAACCCGGAATATTATTCGACGGTGCAGCTTGCCGTTACCTATGACAAAACGGCGGACTGCCCGATGTTCAAAAAGTTCCTCGAGGAATCTATGGACGGCGATATGGACCAGGTGAAACTCATCCAGGAGATGATGGGGTATTTCCTCATTCCGGTGAACGCAGCCCAGAAGTGCTTCGTCATAGTGGGAGCAGCAGGAGCGGGAAAGTCAGTGCTTCTAAGGGTCCTGAACGAGGTGCTTCTCGGAAAGCAGAACGTGTCGAACGTGTCATGGCAGGCGCTGAACGAAAGATTCAAGCCGGCGGAGCTTTTTGGTAAACTGGCCAACATATTCGCAGACCTTCCCACGAAGAACATAGACGACAACGGGATATTCAAGGCGCTCGTAGGGGAGGATTATCTCACCGTAGAGAAGAAGAACAGGAATCCGTTCTCTTTCCAGTCGAGCGCGAGGCTGCTGTTCTCATGCAACAGCATACCGAGGAACTACGGGGACAGGTCGGAGGGCTTTTACAGGAGGCTTATAATCATACGATTCAGTCATACCGTGCCGCCTGAAAAACGCGATCCCGGGCTCCTGGATAAATTCCGCATGGAAGCCGACGGCATCTTTCTGTTCGCCCTGGAAGGCCTCAGGAGGCTCATGAACAACGATTTTCGCTTCTCGGAAACACAGGTCAACAGGACGGAGCTCCAACAGTACAGGGAAGAGTCGGATTCGGTGCTTTCATTCGTAAAAGAGTACTGCGAACTCGATCCTTCGGCGGCTACTGGGTCCACAGAGCTGTTCCGCGCGTATAAGAGCTACTGCGATGAGTGCGGGCTTAAGCCGTATTCCCAGAAGACGTTCGTGCAGCAGCTTCTTTCCGCGTGCAGCGATGTGGAACGCGACATCGACAGATTGGGCGGCAGACGTGTTCTTAACGGAATAAAACTTGGAGAGATGCTGGGATGAAGTGTTTGCAACAGCTACGGCGGTTGGACGCGCCATATCCGGGAGGAAATTCGAGCCATTCGGAACACATGGAACACGACTTTTCTAACTCTCTCTATATATACAAAAAAAATATGCATATACGTGTTTTTTTGTAATTAAAAAGTCAGTATAATAGGATTTCTCGTGTTCTATGTGTTCCAACCATTGAAAAATGGCGATTCTTTCGGAACACATTGAAAGATAGGTGGTAAAAAATGTCAGAATCGGACATAGTAAAAAGGATAATGAGGTACCTTAAGACGGTGCCGCGCTGCTTTGCCTGGAAGGAGCATGGCGGAATGTACGGGACGGCAGGCATCACGGATATAATCGCCTGCATCGATGGCCACTTCTACGGATTCGAAGTGAAGACGGAAGAAGGCAGGCCTACAAAGCTCCAGGAAGCGACCATCAGAAAAATCCTCGCAGCCGGAGGGACGGCGACGGTCGTCCGCTCGGTGGACGAGGTGCGGGTCGTGCTTGACGGCCTCCTGCACTGATCAATGATACGACGCAGCTTTGCAGCACAGGGTGAAAACATAAACATAGCGGAAAAAGATATATCGATTGGAGGTTATACCATGATATATGAAAACGAAGATCCTTATGTAAGGCTTGCAACAGCGATAGCGGTAAGAGCCGCGAAGGATTACAGGAGCCTTTTATGCAGAGAAAAAAAGCATCCGGGAAGAGCAAGGTCAGTAGAGATAATCGAAGTTGAAAGATTCTTCCGTTCGCAGTGGTTCTATGAACTTACTGGATGCGACGGTAATGTGATCATGGAGAAGATAAGGAGGGAATACATATGACAGCAAAAGAATACCTGGGTCAGGCTTATCACATTGACCAGCGAATCGATAGTAAAATAATGCAGACAGAATCGCTGCACGCACTTGCGACAAAGGCTACTGCAACGCTTAATGATGCGCCGGTCAGTAATACCAAGAACACCCACAGCATGGAGGACGTGATAATAAAGATCATTGAGCTTGAAAATGAAATCAATCATGACATAGATGAACTGGTGGACCTCAAGAAGGAAATCACAGAAGTAATAAAAAAAGTGAAGAACCCGGAATGCCAAACGCTGCTTGAAAAGAGATACCTTTGTTTTGAAGGCTGGGAACAGATAGCAACTGATATGTATTACAGCGTGCAGCATGTATTCCATCTCCATAGCGTAGCATTAAAAGAAATATACAGAATCATGCCTGATAAGAGTAAATGAGAGTAAATGAGAGTTCGAGTTTGTGATAGTATTATACTAGCGAAAAAGATGATAAACCTTCGAGGAGAAATTCCCCGGAGGTTTTTTCATGGAAAGGAATATCGAATGAAGAATAGATGCTTTGCAGTGCGCAGCGGTAATAGATGTGCTGTGCTTAAAGTAAATAAATGTGAAGGAGTAACATGCCCATTCTATAAAACAGCGTTGGAGGCTGGGAAGTCAGCAGCGCATGCACATGAGCTTCTTAGGCGGCTTTCTCCTTGCGATCAGATGGACATAGCAGACAAATACTATAGCGGGAGGTGCAGATGGTAATGCCTAGGAAACCGCTAAGTCCATGTTCGTATCCTGGATGCCCGAAGCTTGCGGTTTCAGGCAGTAGTTACTGCGAGGAGCACAAGAAACTCACGGATAGACAGTACAACAGGTACGAGCGCAGCAAAGACGTGAACAAGATATACGGGCGTTCATGGAAAAGGATACGTGATAGGTACGCGAGGGAGCATCCATTGTGCGAAAGGTGTCTAAGCGAAGGACGCGCGACACTCATGCAGGAGGTGCACCACATCATTCCTGTATCACAAGGTGGGACGAATGATCCTTCGAATCTTATGAGTCTTTGCCAGTCATGCCATACGAAGATGCATATCGAGCTTGGAGATAGAAAAATAAGACGCTGACCCCAGGGGCGGGTAAGATCTCCAGGATGGCTTCGACCGGGCAACGGTGCGGGGTCACGCGTACAAAAATCACGGTTCAAACGGGGGATTTAAGAAATTGAGGTGATAATTTGGCAAAAGATATGACTAACAGGGGTGGCAGAAGAGTCAGGGCAGGCGATAAACCGGAGGCCCTGGCGGATAAGATCAGCAAAGGCAAGCCGGCTACGATCATGGAGCTTCCGGTGACTGAACTCAAAGCGGGAAGCATCGGAGAACCAGCTGATCTTGAAGGGAGCGACATGCCGGACCCGAGCAGCTACCTGTCAGCAAAGCAACGCGACGGTAAACCGCTCGGCGCGGATGAGATATATAAAGAAACTTGGAAGTGGCTTGAAGAACGCGGCTGCGAGAAGTTCGTGAGCAACAGACTCATTGAAGGATATTCGCAGGCGTTCGCAAGATATATACAGTGTGAGGACGCTATTAGCACATACGGACTTCTTGGGAAGCACCCGACTACAGGCGGCGCTATCACAAGCCCATTTGTACAGATGAGTCAGTCCTTTCAGAAGCAGGCGAATCTGCTTTGGTATGAAATATACGACATAGTAAAGCAGAACTGCACGGCGGCGTTCACGGGAAATCCGCAGGACGATATGATGGAGCAGCTGCTTCGGTCAAGAAAGGGTAAGTGATGGATACAAAGAAATTTGAACAGGTGGATATCGATAAGCTGATTCCTTATGCAAGGAATGCCAGGACCCATAACAAGGATCAGATAGCACAGCTTAGATCTTCTCTTCGTGAGTTCGGGTTCGTATCGCCTGCAGTAATAGATGCAGATTACAACATCATCGTGGGCCACGGCAGAATTGAAGCGGCAAAGCTTGAAGGATACAAAACCGTACCATGCGTGTTTGCAGAAAATCTTACAGACGCTCAGAAGAAAGCATACATCCTCGCGGACAACAGGCTGGCACTTAATGCCGGCTGGGATGAAGAGATGCTGGCGGTCGAGCTTTCAGATCTTCAGGGCGCAGACTTCGATGTATCACTTCTTGGGTTTGATGACAGCGAGATCAACAAGCTTCTTACGGATGATGACATTGAGGACGATGACTTCGATGTGGAGGAAGAACTGAAGAAGCCTGCGTTGACCAAGCTTGGAGATCTGTGGCTCATAGGAAAGCATCGACTGATCTGCGGCGACAGCACAAATCCGAAAATGTATGAAGCGCTTATGGACGGGGCGAAAGCAAATCTCGTCGTAACGGATCCTCCGTACAACGTCGACTACGAAGGCAGCGCAGGAAAGATCAAAAACGACAACATGGGGAGCAGCAAGTTCTATCAGTTCCTGCTTGATGCATTCACTAATACTGAAAAGGTCATGGCTGATGACGCAAGCATATATGTGTTCCATGCAGATACCGAAGGGCTGAATTTCAGGAAAGCTTTTCAGGATGCAGGCTTTTATCTTTCAGGCTGCTGCATATGGAAGAAGCAGAGCTTAGTTCTTGGCAGGTCTCCATATCAGTGGCAGCACGAACCGATCCTTTATGGCTGGAAGAAGAAAGGAAAGCATAAATGGTTCAGCGGCAGGAAGGAATCGACAATCTGGGAATACGATAAGCCTAAGAAGAATGCCGATCATCCTACGATGAAGCCGGTACCGCTTCTGGCATATCCTATCGTTAATTCTTCAATGAGCGGATGCATAGTCCTGGATCCGTTCATCGGGTCCGGCAGCACCATGGTCGCCTGCGAACAGACGGACAGGATCTGCTACGGGATAGAGCTCGATGAGAAGTTCTGCGACGTGGTCGTGAGCCGCATGATAGAGCAGAAAGGCGCCTCGGATGATGTGATCCTCATAAGGGGCGGCAAGAAAATGAAGTACGAGGAGGCAGCACAGTGAATAAGCAGCTTACGCTCGGGAGCCTGTTCGATGGCTCGGGAGGATTCCCTCTCGGTGGCATGCTCTGCGGGATAACGCCGATATGGGCATCCGAGATAGAACCGTTCCCGATAAGGGTGACAACAAAGAGGATCCCTTCAATGAAGCATCTTGGGAACATTTCGAAGATAAAAGGCTCTGAGATAGAGCCGGTAGATATAATTACATTCGGTTCGCCGTGTCAGGACCTTTCTCTTGCAGGCGGACGTAAAGGACTGGGCGGAGCAAGATCCGTTCTTTTTTATGAGGCCGTGCGCATCGTAAAAGAAATGAGGGAAAAAACAAATGGAGAATACCCGAAATACATCGTATGGGAAAACGTCGCAGGAGCTTTCTCCAGCAACAGTGGAGAAGACTTCAGGGCAGTCCTCGAAGAAATCGTATCGATCTGTGAAGAAGGCAGGCCCGAGGTGCCTGCGCCTTGTGACGGAAAATGGCCGCACGCAGACATGCTCGTGGGAGACGGATGGAGCATTGCTTACAGAACTCTCGACGCTCAGTACTGGGGAGTGCCCCAGAGAAGAAAGAGGATCTACCTTGTCGCAGATCTTAGAGGAGGACGTGCCGGAGAAATATTATTTGAGCAGGAGGGCATGCCACGGGATACTGAGAAGAGCAGCCTCCCGTGGCAAAGAACTTCCGTACGTATTGAAGGAAGCGCTCATGATGCAGGCATCTGCCTGAACGACCAGGGCGGTCAGAGGATGGATGTGACCGAAGACATGACTTCCACACTCAGGGCCAAATCAAATCATCCGCCATGCATCATGCAGTCTGCTGTATCCGTGGAGAACTATCCTTCGGACAGCAGGGTCAAAGTAAGGACAGACGGGAAATCACAGACTCTTACATCTCATATGGGGACAGGCGGCAACAACGTGCCTCTTGTCATGGAAACGCCAAAGACCATGAAAATAAGATGCGGAAAGGCCGGCGGTGGAAAGGGCGCTCTTGTGCAGGAAGACAGATCCGCTACACTCGGCTGCAACAACGATCAGGTGCTGTTCGAGCCGTACTGTATTGGGAACGGTCAGGTCAATCAGCTTGGTCTTCAGGAGAAAACCGGTGCGCTGAACTGCATGGATTCGCAGCAGAACATCATTGCTCAGACTTCATACGGGATAGACAGGGCCGCATTCAACCAGGGAAAGAACGCCAAGTTCGGATTCGCAGTCGAAGAAGAGCTTGAGCCTACCATGGTCGCTAAAGGTCCCAACGCAGTAGCGCACTTTAGCAGCAGCAAAGCATCGTTTTTCACGAGCGCCGAAAAAGAACTGGCGAACACGCTCGTTGCTACAGACTACAAAGATCCGCCTCTCGTAAATGGGAAGGGATACATCGTAAGACGGCTGACGCCGAAAGAGTGCGCAAGACTGCAGGGATTCCCGGACGGTTGGTGTTCAGGACTTGGGACGGAAGAACCTTCAGATGAAGAGATACGGTTCTTTACAGATGTGTTCGAAGAATACAGAAAAGCAACGGCACCTGACAAGAAACCCAAAACGGAAAAACAAATATTGAAGTGGCTGAAAGATCCGCATTCTGATTCCGCCGAATACAAAATGTGGGGGAACGGAGTTGCGCTGCCATGCGTGTATTTCGTGCTTTACGGTATCGCACATGATTCTTCGGAATAAGTGGAGATAAACCTTGCTATATGTGTCTTTTAGAGGGATATATGTATGTACAAAACAAAGGCTTCATAAACAAGGAGGTAGATCAATGAAAGCGGAATACAGCGTAAAAGGGAAAGAAAGAAAGGCCCTGGTCGATGCCATAGCAAAGATCACGGGATGCGAACCGGTGTATGGAGGGACACCTTCATACGAGTACACAGTCGGAGTTTTTACGGTCGACAGAGATGGCGCGGTCATTTCGGACGATGCCGACGCTCTTGAGCGTCTTGAGCACAACCTGGCCGCAGACGGGTTCACTGCTCCGGGTGGTGAGCCGGACAAGCAGAAGGACAGTATAGTCATATCGCTTCCGCTGCACGGATTCACGGAAGAGGAGCTTGAAAAGCTCGAGCAACTGATCGCATCAAAGGAAAGCCTTATAAAGGCGGCATTCGGCGCGGACGACCTTGCTCTTGAGAAGAGCGGCGATAAAGTATCGTTCAACTGGTTCAACGGAAAGATAGATGCGGAACACGTAACAGCATACACGGATTTCGTTTCAGCGCTTGCCAATACCGCGAAGGCGCAGAAGCGGATCACTGCGAAAGACAAACCTGCCGGTAATCAGAAATACGCATTCAGATGTTTTCTCCTCAAATTGGGATTCATCGGTGACGGATACAAGGCAGACAGGAAGATCCTGCTTGAGAGACTCAGCGGATCGTCGGCATTCAAAGGAGGTGCGGACCATGATGTTTCCGAACAGAGATAAGGTAAAAGAAATACGGAACAAGTATAAGGAAGGCGCAAGAGTCGAACTTATACATATGAACGATCCGCAGGCACCTCCTGCCGGCACACATGGTACTGTGAAAGGAGTCGACGACACCGGCTCTATCATGGTCAGGTGGGACAACGGCTCCGGCCTTAATGTGATCTACGGTGAAGACACCTGCAGGATACTCGATTCCGTTACTGTCATATGTTATGGAGGAACAGACATCTGGGACAGTCGTGACGACGCAAAGGCGTTTTACCTTGAGGCAATGGCAGCCTGCGACGGGTGTGAGCGCGCGCGGTACACTTCCGTATATCTCGACCTTATGGCCGGACTGGAGGTGTGTACGGATGATGAATGAGAAAGTAAAGAAGCAGATCCTCGCAGTAAGAGATACGGGACTTACTAACATGTTCGATATCAATGCCGTTCAAAAGATCGCATACGACCTGGATATGTATGAACTTGTCAATTACATCGAAGACGACAAAGACGGATATGTCCATTTCATAATCACAGGAGAGTAGCCATCAGCTGCAGTATCTATTAGTATTTCTTCCATAAATGACTTGATATATGTGTTCTTAAGAGCGAATATACACATACCGAAAAGAAGGGAGAATAAAGGAATGGATAAGAACATGAAAGCATACAGAGAAAGCCTCATCTACGATTTCAATGAAGCGACGCAGCAGTTCGAAAGAGCAAGGAAGGAAGCTATAGAATGCCTTGAGAAAATGGACTGGTCACAGGCTGAAAACTTCGGAGCTGGATACGCTTCGCATATCGAGGACATAACGATAGCCGCTGCAAAGATGAGGGCATTGGGGATGGCAGTACATGATTTTGACTGTCAGGTAAACAGGCTGATCGTGAAGCACTCTGAGATCGAAGCCTGATCCGAAGGAGGACCATATGAAATATTATATCCAGACGGAAGAGCATGTCTATGAAAGCGGCAATGTGAGGAAGGACGAACTGGAAAGCATAAGAAAAGTGCTTGAATCAAAAGGCGAGAAGATCCTCGTCATCGCCCCTGTCAAAGGACATCATCTCTGCAGATACTGCGGAAGCCTCGCGGAAGGCGATTTTGAAGATCTGCTATGTAAAGACTGCAGAGAGTGTTTCGGGCATTCATTGTTCACGGAACTGTAAAATGGAATAGAGCCATCAGAGCCTCAGGGCTCTTTTGGCAGTGCAGCAGCTACGGCTGCTATTTTTATTGGGGTGAAAGGATTGAGAAAGCTTAAAGAATACAAACCGACAAAGTTCATGGCCGAAAAGTCCTCATATAACGAAAACGCTGCCGATTACGCAGTCGGTTTCATTGAGTGCCTATGTCATACCAAAGGCACCTGGGCCGGAAAGCCGTTCGAGCTTATCGACTGGCAGGAAAGAATCGTGCGAGATATCTTTGGGATCCTAAAGCCTAATGGATATAGGCAGTTCAACACTGCATATATTGAGATCAGCAAAAAAAATGGCAAGTCTGAGCTTGCTGCAGCGGTAGCGCTTCTCCTCTGCTGCGGGGACAATGAACAGCGCGCTGAAGTGTATGGATGCGCTGCAGACAGGCAGCAGGCTGCGATCGTATTTGATGTGGCAGCAGACATGGTCAAGATGTGTCCCGCGCTCGCAAAGAGGGTAAAGATACTGGCATCGCAGAAGCGGATAATTTACCAACCGACGAACAGCTTTTATCAGGTATTATCGGCAGAAGCATATTCCAAACACGGCTTCAATATTCACGGTGTAGTATTCGACGAACTCCATACGCAGCCTAACAGGAAACTGTTCGATGTAATGACAAAAGGCTCCGGAGACGCAAGGATGCAGCCTCTATACTTTCTCATAACTACAGCAGGGAGCGATACCAACTCCATATGTTATGAGACACATCAGAAAGCAAAGGACATACTGGAAGGGAGAAAAGTAGATCCTACATTCTACCCTGTGATATATGGCGCTGATGTAAATGATGACTGGACAGATCCGGAGGTATGGAAGAAAGCAAATCCCTCTCTTGGCATTACGATCGGGATCGATAAGGTCGAAGCCGCATGTGAATCGGCAAAACAGAACCCAGGAGAAGAGAATGCATTCAGGCAGCTAAGACTGGATCAGTGGGTGAAGCAGTCGGTGAGATGGATGCCTATGGATAAATGGGATGCATGCGCGTTCCCCGTTGATGAAAAATCTCTTGAAGGCAGGGTCTGCTACGGAGGACTGGACCTTTCGTCTACTACCGATATCACAGCTTTCGTTCTTGTCTTCCCACCGGGAGACGAGGAAGATAAATACATTCTTATTACAAGTTTGTTTGCATGCGCCGTAGGAGCAAAAATAGAAGATGAAGATTATAGTGAGATATGCTTATTGACTATGATGAACAGATGGTTCGCAGGTATATTGAGCGTATCACTGTTTATGACAGTTATTACGAGGTGGAGTTCAAAGCAGGGATCAAGGTTGAGATAGAAAAGTGAAAATGACTTTAGCGTCTGGCTTTCAGCTGGGCGCTATTTATTGGAAATATCTGAAAGCGAAACTTATAAAAAACAATAATGAACTGGGTAGTGTCACTACCCAGATGAGGCTGCTTGCTCTGAATGGAAAGAAACGCCTGTCCAATGTTATGAATTACGATCAGATTATAGCACTTGCAAAGGAATTCTCGTCAAAGTGGGAATATACAAATTAGAATTTGATAGGGGAGAAAATATGATACTGGTCAATAATGTACTAAAAGAAATATAGGACCCTATTTCCCAAAATCAAAATAATATTGATATTGGGAAATAGAACTGATACAATAAATTCGGAAGAGGTGGCATGAATGAAGATAATAGAGCGAAGCACTTATCTTGAGAAACTGAAACGTTTGAAAGGCACTCCGGATATTAAAGTAATTACAGGCGTCAGGCGCAGCGGCAAGTCAAGGCTGATGGAAAGTTACATTGAATGGCTTGAAAATACAGATAAAGATGCAAACATTATCTATATTGACTATACCAGTTTGCAATTTGAAGATTTAAAAGAATATCATGCTCTTAATAAATATGTAGAGGAACACTATCAGTGGGGAAAGAGTAATTATCTCTTTGCGGATGAAGTACAGATGTGTCCGCAATTTGAACTTACGATAAACAGTCTGCATTCTTCTGGAAAATATGATATTTATGTTACAGGATCTAATGCATTTTTATTAAGCAGTGATCTGGCGACGCTGTTTACCGGAAGAACCTATGAGATAGAGATATTCCCGTTTTCCTTTGAAGAGTATGTGGAATATTATCAGCTTGAAGATATGGACAAAGCGTTCGACAGATATATAAAAGATGGCGGTTTGTCAGGCTCTTATGTGTACCGTGAGCAGGAAGAACGGTATCACTATATCGAAGATGTATTTGATACGCTGATTATTCGTGATATCAGGCAAAAGTACAAAATCAGAAAAACTGTATTGATGGATCGTATATCAGATTTCCTGATGGACAACGTTGCAAATCTGTCCTCTATTCGTCAGATTGCAGATACTATGACGAAAAACAATGACAGGATCAACCATAAGACGGTTGGAAAATACTTGGAATATTTATGTAATGCTTTTGCCTTTTATAAAGTCAGAAGATATGACATTCGTGGAAAAAAATATCTTGCCTCAAGCGATAAGTATTATCTGAGTGACCATGCATTCCGCTATGCAAAGCTGGGAACAAGAAATATGGACTATGGCAGAATGATTGAGAATATAGTTGCCATTGAACTGATGCGTAGAGGATATGAAATCTATACCGGTGTTCTTTATAAAAAAGAAATCGATTTTGTTGCAATGAAGCATGATGAGAAATTTTATGTTCAGGTTTCAGATGATATTTCCGGTGAAAGTACTTTTAAAAGGGAGATAACTCCTCTTTTACAGATTAAGGACGCCTATCCTAAGATTTTGATCGCCAGAACAAGACATGAGGATTATCAATATGAAGGAATAAAAATAGTCGATGTAGCGAATTGGCTGAGAAAAGACCAAAAGACTATTTCCCAAAAATAAAAATATCTGAAATATGGGAAATTGTTATTCTGGCTTTCGGTATTTTTGTGACCTTCGGTCAGACATTTTCGATTGATTTTGCCTTTGGATAATTTTCCGCATATAGCCGGAGCATATCTGGATGAAGCACGTTCATCTGATACCGGCGGTGCAGGGCTCGGGCTTGCGGTCGCAAAAAAGATAGTCACACTGCACGGAGGAGAAATATCAGTAACACCGGAATACATCATAGAAATAAGTTTACTGTAAACGACCAGATTGTAATTAAAGATAAGAAACAGATACCATTATCGACCGAGTTTAAACGACGTGCCTGTTGTCGTCTCGAGGCACGTTGAGAGTGTTGTATTGATGTCAAAGATAAAATAGGATAGTGTACAAAAGGCTTGAAATCAATAGGTTGCGTGGTTTGCATCAAAGAAAAATATGAACCCTGGGGATGCCGGAAAACAAGTAAAATCAAAGGCATTCAGAGGGTCGACTTGATGGTATAATCAAAGGCGAAGCGTGCTGATGGGATGCATAGATTTCCATAATTGAGTTGATAGTTTAGATGTATAATAGGCTAATCTAAAGGCGCTAGTTGATAAGAATTAGAGTGATTAATAGATTCGATTTTACTTGCTATAACCATTGAAAAGAGCATAATATACTAATTGAAGTGATTTGTCGAACTTCATTAATTGCATTATATGGTAGCGAAGTTGTATAAGGAGAGCGACGTGTATAATATAGACGAAATAGGAATGTGGGCTTCCTTGAATAATAGAGGTAAATTTATTGAAACAGAGATGGATGATTTAGTTCGCAAAAGAACGGGAAGCTACTATACAGATTTGAAGTTAACAGATGTTATGATGGGAGAATTAGTTGATAATCTAAAGAGAAGTGACAAGAGAATAGTTCAATATCGTTTTTTTGAACCCTGTGTTGGTGCTGGCAACTTTGTTTTTTCATATATTAAAGCCGTAAGGAATACGGGAATTAGCAGTGATGAAGCAATGATTCTTCTTAATAATATTTATGTAGCAGATGTAAATAAGGATGCACTTGAAGGGTATAAAAAGTCATTGAAACTATTGGCACTAGCATTTTGGAATATTGAATTACCAGATTTGTATTTCTCGGAGCATATAGGGTCTGGATTATTAGTGGATGTTACATCATCCACATTGGAGTATATTAGTATCAATGATGTTTTCACGGCAGATATTGTAAAAGATGGATTTGATATAATAGCAACTAATCCACCATATAAGAACTTGAAAGCTGAAAAAGGTCAATATAGTAACGAAGAGGAGCATAACAGCGATAAGAATAAATACGCCGAAATATCAAAAATTGTATCCGGAAAATTTAAATATTCTACAACTGGTGTATTGAATCTTTATAAATTATTTGTTGAGGAAATCATTGATCAATATGCAAATGAGCATGCATATATTAGTTTGCTTGTTCCTTCATCAATAATGTCAGACAAAACATGCATGAGATTACGAACACACATTTTAAAAGATATGAAAATAATCTCGGTTAAAGTAATTGAAGAAGGAAGCGGTTTTATTGATGCACAGCAAGCTTTGAGTGCAATTCTATTGAAGAAGGGTGAAAAAACTAAAACTGTAATAATTACTAAAGATTTCTATAGAAAGCCAACAGATGTAGCAGTAGTATCAATTGACGATATTATTAATGAAAATACTGGGAATGCGATAATTGCGGTATCGGCAGAGGAATATCAAATATTAAAAAAGTTAAGAAAATTCCCGGTAGTTAAAGACTTGGATTTCGTAGTAAATTTACGTGGTGAGCTTGATTTAACTACAAATAAAGGCAGTATTGTTGAGAGTAATACCGGGTATCCACTATTGAGAGGTAGAGATATTGGATATTATAAACTATTGTACCCCCAGGAAGAAGTTTATGTGTCAAATGAATTTGTTTCCACTACTCCAAAAAAGTATTACATAGAGCAAGACAGGATTATTTGTCAACAGATTGCAAATATGAATAAAGAGCGAAGAGTTAAATTTGCTTTTGCGCCATGTAACTATGTGTTAGGCAACTCTTGTAATTTTATTTCTGTTTCACAGAACAGGTACGAAATAGACATTTATGCTTTGCTCGGATTGTTTAATACAAAAATTATTAATTGGCTATTTAAGATGACTAGTAGTAATAATCATATTAACAATTACGAAATAGATTGTTTTCCAATCCCTGTTGAAGCGCCTGAATTAAAGGTGATTTCAAAACTTACACAGCAATATTTAAAAGAAGAAACCGAAAATTTAATTGACGAGATAGAGTTACTAGCCAAAAAGGCCTATGGTATAATAAGTGAACCGGAAGAAAAGAAAATGAATGAAACTAAATGTATAAATGATTATTATAATGCTTTACAGTGTATAATCACGGGCATTAAATATGAAGAGTCACATAAGATTTTAAGTGGTGAGATCAGCCTTGACAATCATTTGAATGGACTTAGCAAGTTTGAAATTAATGTGGCTAAAGGTATAACAACAAAGTTTATGGCATTGTATAAAGGGCATATTCTTAATCATACGACTTTCAAACTAAGCAACTTGGATTTGGAAATGATAAAGAATGTTCCACAAGGGGGTAGCTGGAAAGATATCCCTATTGAAACTGTTAATAAATCTAAAAGACTAAAGAGAATAACTGAAACTGGTGGACGTACAACACTGTATGGAAGAATTGATTATGAAAAACCTAGTTACACGATAACAACCTATTTCAATAGACCTGGTAATGGGACATATGTTCACCCAGTTCATGAGAGGGTGTTATCAGTAAGGGAAGCCGCAAGATTTCAAGCTTTTAAAGACGATTATTATTTTTATGGAAATAAAACACAATGCCTAAAGCAGGTTGGTAATGCAGTACCAACGTTACTTGCTTACCAAATTGGAACACGCATAAAGGATATTACAGGTTGCTCAAAATCGATTGATTTGTTTTGCGGTGCAGGAGGAATGACTGCTGGATTTAAAGCGGCTGGAATCGAATCATTATTGAGTAATGATATTGAAGAAAGTGCCTGTACAACCTTAAAAATTAATAATCCGGAAATAAATGTATTTTGTGGTGATATAACAAAGGCTGAAACAAAGGCTACAATAGAAAAAGCAGCAAAAGAAGGACATGCAGATATTATTTGCGGGGGGCCGCCTTGTCAGGGGTTTTCTATGGCAGGGTTCAGGGCAGATGATGACCCTAGGAATCAGCTATTTAGAGAATTTGTTGACATTGTAAAAAGGGTAAATCCTAAGGTTATTGTTTTTGAAAATGTTGAGGGGCTTCTCAGCTACCAGAGCGGGAAAACATATCGAGAAGTAAATAAATTATTTACTGAGTTAGGATATAGTACTGAAGGTAGAACCTTGATGGCAAGTGATTATGCGGTTCCACAAAAAAGAAAGAGAGTGTTTATTATCTGCACAAGGAACGATATAAAGATTTCACCTTCAGACCTTTTCCCGGTGCCAATAACAACGGAAGAGAGAAAGCAAATAACTGCGCGTGAAACAATAGCAGATTTGGAATCAGTTGAATGCGGTGAAAATGCAAAATATTGTGATGCCAATGAATCAGAAATATTAAAATTCTTCAAGGGGCAAGTTACGTATAATGGATTTTTAGAAAAGTATAAAAAGATTGATATTTATGGAAATATTAATCTTGATAAAGAAGGACAGCTTGCATTTACAATATAAAAACACATCCCTGAGGTATTTTCCCTCAGGGATGTGTTTTTACATTGTTGAGATAGTATCATCTTGAATGGCTTTCATAAGTTCTTGAATAGCAGTTTTGATATTAGCTTTATTATCATGAGAATTAATGGACGAAATAATAGCATTAATTTCATTTTCGGGAGTGTAACGCATTGTGTGTAAACCCCTCAGGGTCAACAACAGAATTTCTAAAGAATAATTAAAACAATATTTGATCTATGCCTGTATATTGGCACAGACTTATCAGGCTGTCAAATGGCAGCCT